>UMJU01029355.1_pt1 | contig 70465 bp, 56 predicted proteins | sample 1966161 | NCBI WGS metagenome assembly UMJU01 (sample SAMEA4836156, study PRJEB28245) | human gut metagenome | biome: gut microbiome; material: fecal sample | place: Denmark | collected 2008 | reverse complement strand
AGCGATATATCATGGTTCTATGCCTCATTTCCGTTCAGCACCTGCTGAAATTCTTCCAGATTCATCAGTACACGCCGTGGCTTTGTACCTTCCTCCGGACCGACTACCCCGGCTTCCTCCAACTGATCCATAATCCGTGCCGCACGGTTAAATCCGATTTTAAACATCCGCTGCAGCATACCGATGGAGCCTTTTTCTTTTTCTATGATAAACTTTCCGGCATCGGCAAAATATGCATCCCTGTCATCGGCAGAATTGGTAAATCCGCTGCCGTTTCCAATACTGTTTTCCGAGGTATTGACTTTCTCTTCAACCTCTGCATTATAAGCTACCTGACCATTTTTTTCAATAATATATTCTACCACATCAGATACCTCTTTGTCAGTCACAAAAGCACCCTGCACACGAAGCGGTTTCTGATAATTCTGCGGATAGAACAACATATCTCCTTTTCCAAGCAATTTTTCTGCTCCGTTCATATCAAGGATTGTCCTGGAATCCACACCGGAAGTAACGGCAAATGCAATACGGGACGGCATGTTTGCTTTGATCAGACCGGTAATAACATTCACGGAAGGACGCTGTGTAGCAATGACCAGATGCATACCGGCTGCACGCGCCAGCTGTGCCAGACGGCAGATAGCATCCTCTACATCATTGGAAGCCACCATCATCAGATCTGCCAGCTCATCTACGATAATAACGATCTGCGGCATCTTTTTCGGTTTGTCTTCTCCAGGAATCTCCCGGATGGATTCTACTTTCTTATTATAGCCTTTCATGTCACGGACACCGTATTTCTGGAAGGTCTGATAGCGCTCCATCATCTCTGAAACCGCCCAGTGCAATGCACCGGCAGCCTTTTTGGGATCCGTTACAACCGGAATCAAAAGATGTGGAATCCCGTTGTACACACTTAATTCCACTACTTTCGGATCGATCATGATCAGCTTGACTTCATCCGGTTTTGCCTTGTACAAGATACTCATGATAATCGTATTGATACACACGGACTTACCGGATCCGGTCGCGCCGGCAATCAGCAGATGCGGCATCTTGGCAATATCTGCTACGATCACATGACCGGCAATATCCTTGCCGGTACAGAAGGAAATTTTTGATGCGTGATCCTGAAATTCTCTGGATTCAACCAGATCCCGGAATGCTATGGTGACATTCTCTTTGTTCGGTACTTCTATACCTATGGCAGATTTTCCCGGAATCGGCGCTTCAAAACGAATGTCCGGAACAGCCAGATTTAGTTTGATATCATCGGCCAGACTGAGAATCTTACTTACTTTTACCCCCATCTCCGGCTGAATCTCATACTGGGTGACCGTCGGTCCACAGATGACATTGGTCACTCTGGCATTGACACCGAAATTTGTCAACGTCATCTGTAATTTTGCTGACATCTCCTGCAAATGCTGTCTGGAATCACCGGTCATATTCGGATCCCCTTTTTGCAGCAGCCGTATCTCCGGAAAGACATATTTTCTCACCGCCGCATCTGCATGCTCTGCAATCTCCTCCCGGACATCTGCAATTTCCTGTTCTACCTGCTCAACGGACTGCTTCGGCTGACCGGTGCGATGAGCTTTCTTTTTTGCTTCACCTTCCGTCTGATCTTTCGCACCACGCTCCGGTTCCATTGTCATAACAGCTGATCCGGTATTTCGGTTTTCTTTTGTTCCTGTCTCAGACAGCACAGGCTGCATCAACGTTTCCGCCTGATAAGATGCTCCCTCTCCGGACATATGTATCTCCGGCTGCGGATGCCGTGCCCAGAAATCATCAGACTGCGTCTGCGTAATATCTGATGACTCCTGCAACGGTATATCCTGAATTACCGGGGCTTGTGCTTTTGCCCGCTTTATATTTTTTTTCACTGGCTGCTGTCCAGCATCCAGCGCAAGTTCTCTTAACTCCGCGTTTTCCCCCACGGCTGACTCCGGCTGAATCTTTGTATCCAGAGATACCCCTGTCACCTTCCGGTTCATACGGCGATTCTCTCGTTCTGCCGCCTTGCGTTCTCTCTGGGCAGTTCTCAGTTCCCCTCTGGTCCGGCTGCGTTCCTGTGCTCTGGTCTTTCTGCGTACCGCATCTGCCCGGGCAGATTCATATACTTTGTGTCCGCCTCTGGATACCCCTTTGAAAAAGGATTGCTCCGTGAGCAATACCACACAGACAATCAGAATCAGAAGATCCAGCAGAATTGCTCCCATCATTCCAAAGCTTTTGGAAAACAAAATCCCAAGCAAACCGCCAATCAAACCACCACCGCTGTGTTTTGCCGCACACTGCACATACAGATCCGTTACTTTTCCCGGTATCTGATCCCAGAAACATACGATATGCGCAAATACACATAAAAAAAGGAACAGCAAAATTCCGGCTGTCACTTTCATGATCACACGTCCGGAATATGCAGATCCCTGCCTGGAATCCTGTCTGTTTGAGATCAGGAATGCCGGTACCAAGAACACCGGTACCGGAAACACGTACGCCAGCATACCAAACAATCCAAAGGCGCCGTTACTCAATGCATTGCCTACAATCCCACCTTTTCCGATATTTCCGATAAAAAGCAGAATTGCAGCTGCCAGACACGCAAAAAGCAACAATTCTGTGCGCCAGGTAAATGTCTGCACAGAACTGTTCTGCTTTTTTCTTCCTGTTGTCGTTTTTTTACCGGAATTTTTCTTCCGGGCAGATGAAGTTTTTTTCTTTGTTGCCATATAAAACCTTTCTAACTTAACGCCACACTTTCCCACAATCTGTATTCTACGCTGTCACAAAATATCCGATAATAGAAAGAATACCGACTACCAGACAGTATATGGAAAAATATGTAAATTTTCTTTTTTTCACGATTACAAGCATCGTCTTGATACAGATATATCCCACCACTGCTGCCACCAGCATACCAACTGCATAAATACCAAGCTGGGAGCTGCCAATGGCCGCACTTCCAATATCTTTCAATTGAAGCACCATAGCTCCGAGAATTGCCGGAATAGACATAATAAAGGAATACTTTACAGCAAACTTCCGGTCAAATCCGCTGAGTGCACACGCGGTGATCGTCGTTCCTGAACGGGAAATACCAGGCAACGTCGCGATGCCCTGGCAGATACCGATGATAAACGCATTTGCATACCCTACCTGTTTCGGTCTCTTGTGTCCTTCCGGCACCCGGTCACAGATAAAGAGCAATCCTGCTGTAATGATCAGGCAGATACCCGGAACGAACAGAATCTCGGAGGCAGCTGTCACAAGGTCGGAAGCGACAAACCCAAGGATTCCCGTTGGAATTGTCGATACGATCACAAGCATGACAAATTTCCGATATCCATTGTAAACCACATGCCGGTAGACACCATCTCCGTTCTTCCCGATCAGGACCGTCAGATTGTAGATACAATCAATGACTATGCCGATGAATTCTTTCACCAGATGAAAGATATCTTTGTAATACACAATACAGACCGCCAACAATGTTCCCACATGAAGCATGATATCGAACAAAAGTCCCGTGTCTGTATTTACATTAAATAATATTTTAAAAAGTGCCAGATGACCAGAGCTGCTTACCGGCAGAAATTCCGTCAGTCCCTGAATCAGTCCCATGATCACAGATTGTACCATTGACATCCGATTATCCCTCTTCTTTCGTACATGATTATTGTTAGCATACCACATTTTTTCACGGATGTCATCTGTGATTTTCCGCTGCTCTTTTTTTCAGATGCTGCTTTCATTGATCATAAAATGCAGACGCTGTACCGCATCGCTGATACCCCCAACTTCATTGATGATACCTTCCTCCACCGCCTGATGCCCCACCAGGATGGTTCCAAGATCTTTTGTCAGCATCCCCGTATTCAGCATCAGTTCTTCCATACGTTCCCGGTTCGTCTGACTGTGGGATGCAATAAATCCGGTAATCCGATCCTGCATCTGCTGAAAATAATCATATGTCTGTGGTGCTCCGATCACGGTACCGCTCATACGCACAGGATGGATTACCATGGTTCCTGTAGGAACGATAAAAGAGTAGTCCGCAGCAACTGCCAGCGGCACACCTATAGAATGGCTTCCGCCCAATACCAACGATACCACCGGCTTACTTAAAGAAGCAATCATCTCCGCAATGGCCAGACCGGATTCCACATCTCCACCAACCGTATTCAGAAGCACCAACAATCCGTCAATCTCCCGGTCATCCTCCACCTGAGCCAGTTTGGGCAGCACATGCTCATATTTTGTTGTCTTTGTATTTGCTGACAGGCATTCATGTCCCTCCACTTCACCAATAATGGATAACAGATGCAGTTTATGCTGCTGCCGGTTGTCTGCCAGTTCCATCTGTCCATACTCTTTTATTTCCTGATTTTTTACTTCTTTTTGTTCTGACATTACACCATTCCTCCATGTTTTTCAAAAGTATGTGCAGATTAAAAAAAAATATGCCCGTACAGTTCATAAAAACTGTACGGGCATATTGCATCTTTTATCCAATCAGATAACTGTATAAGCCTGCATAACGTCCAGCAGACACTTTCCATGAGAAATCCTTTGCCATACCGCGGTCTACGATCTGATTCCACTGACGTTTCCGTTCAAAAAATACGGTCTTGGAATAGTTGATCACATTCAACATATCCTCACCATTATAATTGGTAAAGGAAAATCCTGTTCCGGTATTCTCATACTCATTGTATGGCTCCACCGTATCTTTCAATCCACCTGTCTCACGTACGATCGGCACAGTTCCGTAACGAAATGCCATCAGCTGTGTCAGACCACATGGTTCAAACCGGGACGGCATCAGAAACGCATCGGCAGATGCATACAATTTCTGAGCCAGATCAGAATCATAACAGATATTGGCCGATACCCTGTCTCCATATTTCCATGCAAAGTGCCGGAACATATTTTCATAACGCTCTTCACCTGTTCCAATCACAACAAACTGTGTATTATCATCCAGGATACGTTCAAAAACATAATCTATCAGATCCAGCCCCTTCTGATCTGTCAGACGGGAGATCAGACCGATCATGTATTTCTTCTTATCTACAGTCAATCCCAGCATCTCCTGCAATTTCACTTTATTCTCAGATTTCTTCTTGCGGAAATTATCACGGTTATAATTTACAAACAGCTTCGGATCCGTCTCTGGATTATAAATATCATAATCAATTCCATTCACAATACCCTGCATATCAAAATGCCGTGCAGAGAGCAGACCATCCAGTCCTTCTCCATAATACGGTGTCTGAATCTCCTGCGCATAAGTATCGCTGACTGTCGTGATGTAATCAGCGTAAACAAGTCCGCCTTTGAGCATATTTGCATCTTTCTGGAACTCCAGCTTATCCGGTGTAAACAATTCCTTCGGGAATCCGGTGAGTCCCATCATAGTCTTCACATCCCAGATACCTTGAAATTTCAGGTTGTGGATCGTCATGATTGTTTTCATGCCCCAAAAGAACATATCGCCCTGGAACTCTGTTTTCAAAAATACCGGGATCAAACCTGCCTGCCAGTCATGACAGTGAATCAGATCCGGCTGAAAACCAATCTGCGGCAGCATAGATAATACCGCTTTATCAAAAAATGTAAATTTCTCAATATCATAACGGATATCTCCATATGGAAGAAAACAGTCGAAATATTCCTGGTTGTCAATGAAATAATAAGTAATCCCATCCAGCTCATATTTCAGAACACCTACATATTTACTCGGCACATACGGACCGGTTCCCATATAAAAATGTGTGACATATTCAAACTGATTCCGATATTTTTCCGGAATGCAGGAATAATTCGGAATCACAACCCGAACGTCCCATTCTTCTTTATCAAACTGTTTTGGAAGTGCGCCGCACACGTCGGCAAGTCCTCCGGTTTTGATAAACGGTACACACTCTGAAGCAGCAAATAAAACCTTTTTCATTTTGAACCCCCTGACTTTCATTCCCGGATGCAGATCCGGATTGCATTCAAATTTATTGATTTCATTATACCATAGGAACGGTGCAATGTAAAAGGTCACTTATCAAATCCCAACAAAAAATGACCGGTGTCTTCGCTTTGTAACACCGGCCATTTTTGTTTTCCTATAATTTCATTGTAATGGGAAGCGATTACTCGTCCCAGTTATGATATACCTGCTGTACATCATCATCTGCATCCAGCAGATCCAGAATCTTGTTAATGCAATATAAATCCTGCTCATCTGTCAGTTCTACATAAGTCTGCGGAATCATAGTAACTTCAGCACTTGCCATTTCAATTCCCGCATCCTCTAATGCCTGTCTTACTTCACTGAAAGAATCCGGATCAGTGATGATTTCAAAGCTATCCTCTTCCTCACTGAAATCCTCTGCACCTGCATCCAGTGCTGCCATCATCAGATCATCTGCATCCATATCACAGTTCTCTTTATCAATGATGATCTGACCTTTTTTATCAAACATATAAGATACACAGCCCGGTGTTCCTACATTTCCTTTTCCTTTTGTAAAAGCATTTCTTACATTTGCTGCTGTACGGTTCTTGTTATCTGTCAGTGCGTCAACAATGATCGCTGTACCGCTCGGACCATACCCTTCATAAGAAACATACTCATAATTTACGGAATTTGCATCTCCGGCAGCCTTTTTGATACCACGGTCAATCGTATCATTCGGCATATTATTTGCTTTTGCTTTTGCGATAACATCACGGAGTCTGCTATTATTTGCAGGATCCGGTCCACCCTCTTTTACTGCAACTGCAATCTCACGTCCGATAATGGTAAAAATTTTTCCTTTTGCAGCATCATTTTTTTCTTTTTTATGTTTAATATTTGCAAACTTTGAATGTCCTGACATTTTTATCTCTCCCTATCTTTTTTCGAAACTATCCGCTATTATAGCACACTATCTCTATTCTGACAAGATTTGTTTCTCTTCCTTCAGCGGTTCTTTTGTTACACGAACAGTCCTTATCACCCTATGTTCCACCAGCAGCACATCAAACCGGTAACCGTACGCAGAGACCTGATAGTGTTCCCCGTTCACCGGAATCTTGTTGATCCGGGAAATCAGAAATCCACTCAGTGTATCAAAATCCTCCAGTTCTTCCCCCTGGATTTCCAGAAGTTCGCACACATCATCAAAATCCGTCATTCCATCAATGACATAACTGCCGTCTGCTTCCTCCACAATCTGCTCTTCTTCCGCATCATGTTCATCAAAAATATTTCCGACGATCTCCTCCAGAATATCTTCCATCGTCACAAGACCGGAAGTCTGACCGTATTCGTCCACCACGATCACCATATGGATTTTCTGGGACTGCATGTTCTTAAACAACACATCAATATTTCGTGTCTCCGGAATAAAAGATGCCGGGCGGATCAGATCATTGATTTTCGTCAGTTGCTGCTCCATATTCGTCTGATCCAGCATCTGGTTTAAAATATCCTTAATATGTATGATACCGATAATATTATCAACATCATCCAGATATACCGGATAACGGGAATATCCCATATCCCGGATTTCTGCCAGCACTTCCTGCAGAGAGCAGGTGCCGTCCAGTGCCATGATCTGCTTGCGATGCGTCATAATATCCTTCGCCTCTTTCTGATCCAGGGTAAAAATATTATTGATCATCTCCGCTTCACTTTCCTGCAGCACACCATTCTCATGCCCTTCATTTACCATGGACATAATTTCCTGCTCTGTCAGATCTTCTCCGGCCGTCCACCGTCCCTTTCCAAATATTCGCTTAAAACCTTTTCCGAATGTATTAAACGGACTACTGTCATCCTCCATTGTCTCATACTCCTCCTATGTAATTTACAATTCCAGACTGATTCGCAGCGCCTTTCCTACTTTTTCCATAATTTCACTGTCCAGATGACAGATTTTATCTTTCAGGCGCACTTTATCTATGGTTCGCAGCTGCTCCAGCAGAATCACAGAATCTTTCACCATATGATAGCGGACTGCATTCAGCTCGATATGGGTCGGTAATTTTGCTTTATTCATCCGTGATGTAATTGCTGCACAAATCACGGTAGGGCTGTGCCGGTTGCCGATATCATTCTGAATGATCAGCACTGGTCGCACACCCCCCTGCTCCGATCCAACCACCGGTCGCAGATCTGCATAATAAATATCTCCTCTTCGAATCAACATGTCACACACTCCATCTGTTCAGGTTGTTTTCATTCTTCCCATTTTCAGCGTGCGTATTCTGTTTTCATCGAAATTTTTTCAGCATCTGCCCGGGCTATTTCTGTTTTACATAAACCCGTGGGATTCTCTTGTTGAGATCGCAGACAAATTCATAATTAAACCGGCCGGACAGATCTCCAAGTTCCTCTAGCGTGATACACTCTGCACCATCTCTTCCAATGAGAGTTACTTCATCTCCCGGACATACATCTGCAATATCTGTCACATCCACCATCATCTGATCCATGCAGACTCTTCCACAAATTGCTGCACGTTTGCCATGAATCAGCACATAACCCTGATTGGACAGGCTGCGCGGATAACCGTCCGCATATCCTACCGGCACCGTTGCAATCCGCATCGGATGCTCCACCTCAAATGTTCCACCATAACTGATGATTCGTCCCGGTTCCAGTTCTTTGACATGCACCACATGACTTTTCAGGGAAAGCAATGGCTGTAAATCAATATTTTCTTTATTCACTTCATCCGACGGCCACAGACCATATAAAATAATGCCCGCCCGGACAATATCTTTGTTATATTCCGGCAGATCCACAATACCTGCACTATTTGATACATGGTGGACCGGAATAGACACCTGACGTTCCTTCAGCCAGGTGATCATCTGCTCATAAGCAGCCTCCTGTTTCTTTGTAAACGCTTTATCTGTTTCATCTGCCTTGGAAAAATGAGTAAAGATTCCTTCTATCATAATATGCGGCAGCTTTGCAATCTGTGCGATCTCATCTGCAGACTGCTCCGTCACCTGAAAACCGATACGGCTCATGCCGGTATCCAGTTTGATATGGATCTTACAGATCTTATCCTGTCTCATTGCTTCCTCAGACAGCTGTTTTGCACGTATCAGAGAAAAAACTGCCGGACGCAGATTTTCCTGTACGATCTGTGCATCGTATTCCGGAAACGTATAGCCCAGGATCAGAATCGGTTTTTTGATTCCGTTCGTATACAATTCCTCCGCTTCTTCCGGCGTTGCGACTGCGTAACCCCAGACATCCTCCCGTTTTTCCATGACTTCTGCAAGTGGAACGGCACCGTGCCCGTAACCATCTGCCTTCACCACGGCAATAATCTTCGTTTCCTTTCTGATACAGCGATGTATTTCATCCAAATTATGTGTTAATGCATCCAGATCAATGTCTGCACATATTCTCCGATATTCTTTCATTGTCTTTTTGTGTCCTCCTGTTTCCGCAACACATCCATAAGTCCATCCACAATATCACTGGCCATCATAGCACAATGTCCCACACGTTCTGCCGCTGCATCTCCTGCCAGTCCATGGATAAAGACACCAAGGGCTGCCGCCAGATATATATCCAGCTTCTGCGCCAGAAGCGCTCCGACCACACCGCTGAGCACATCTCCGGCTCCGGCTGTTGCCATACCGTGATTGCCGCTGACATTAATATAACTTTGTCCATCCGGCTGTGCTGTGATCGTTCTTGCATCTTTTAAAACTACAGTAATCTGATGCTCCATTGCAAACTCCTGTGCTGTCTGTACCAGCCGGTCCCTGATTTCAGTGATTGGCCGGCCGGTCAGTCTCGCCATCTCGCCCAGATGCGGTGTGATCACCAGAGGAGACTGTACCAGTTTCCACCAGTCCGGATGCTTTGAGAGAAGATTCAGGGCATCCGCATCACACAGACAAGGAACCTGTATCCGTTTTAACAATTCATACAACATGCGTTCCGACAAATCCGACTGACTGATTCCGGGACCTGCCACTACAGCATCTGCCCAGTGCAATTGTGTTTCTACAAATTTTACCACATCTGTCCCGTTATTGTAAACTGCCAGAACTGCCTCCGGCACCTGTTCCTGCAAAATTATCCGGTTTTCTTCCACCGTTGCCACCCTTACCAGACCACAGCCCATGCGATAAGCTGCTTTTGCCGCAAAAACAGCTGCTCCTGCCATCTGCTTCGATCCCGCCAAAATCAATAATTTTCCGTAGCTTCCCTTATTCGAACGGTTCACACGCCGCGGCAATCGTTTCAGATCCGATGTCTCCAGCACCTTCAGTTCCGGTTTGATCTCATACAAACTCTGCTCATCGATGCCAATATCTGCCACTTTCAGCTCACCAGTATATTCTGCTCCCGGATACAACAGCTGACCGGCTTTGATAAATCCAAAGGTCACCGTCAGATCTGCTACAAACGCTGTTCCCATAACAGCACCGGTATCAGCAGAAATGCCGGATGCGATATCCACTGCCACTTTATATCCATCCTGTTCCGTCATTTTCTGAAGAATTTCTGCATATTTTCCCGTTACCTCACGGCTGAGCCCGATGCCAAACAAAGCATCTACGATCACGTCCACGATGTCTTTTGGATACTCATCAGAAATTTCCACTCCATACTGTTCTGCAATAAACATCTGCCGTTTTGTTTCCTCCGTCGCTTTTTCCCGGTTTCCGGCAAAATAAATTGTCACATTGTATCCCTTCAGATAAAGCAACCGTGCAACCGCCACGCCATCTCCTCCGTTGTTCCCGGACCCGCATACTACCAGCACTTTTGTCGCCGGATTTGGATAACGCTTTACAATCTCCTGCATCGTTGCCAGGGCAGCCCGCTCCATCAGAACTGCTGAGAGCATTCCCCGTCGCCGCATCGTATTTTCATCACACTGCTTCATTTCACGACTGTTCAAAATATATTTCATGACAGTTCCTTCCCTTCTATAACAAAACGCAATTTCCTATCATCATATGCTAAAAGCGCCCTGTCCTTACAACAAAGCGCTTTTTATTCCCTACCTATTTATCATCCTGCCTGCGAACAATGTTATAAGACAGCTGCATTAAACTGTCCGATAAATGAACATTTTCTACAACGACATCATCTGGAAGTTCCAAATCCAGATGTGCAAAATTCCAGATCGCATGGATGCCAAGTTCTACCAGCTTTTCCGCTGCCTGTTCTGCTTTTTCCTTCGGAAGTGTCAGAACTGCAATATCCACACGCTGTGTCTTTAAAAACTCCGGAAGTTCATCCATCATATGTATCTCAATTCCACGTACTGACAATCCAGCCAATGCCGGATTTACATCAAATAATCCTGTGATCACAAATCCACGTTTTTCAAATTTTACATAATTTGCCAGTGCCTGTCCCATATTACCGGCTCCGACAACAATAATATTATGCTGTCTGTCAAGACCAAGAATCTTACCGATTTCCTCATACAGATACTGTACATTATAACCATATCCTTGCTGACCAAATCCGCCAAAATTATTCAGATCCTGCCGAATCTGTGATGCTGTAACTTTCATGCGGACACTGAGTTCATTGGATGAAATCCGTTCGACTCCATCATCCAATAATTCTCCCAGATATCGATAATATCGAGGCATGCGCCGTATGACAGCCTGTGAAATTTCCTTCTGCATTGTTTCTATACTCCTTCAACCATCTGCAACGTTCTGCAGTTATCTATGGTTATTATATACAGTTCATTTCTTTTTGTCAATTTTTTATCAATCCGATGCAAGTGCTTCCCACTCTTCATACAGACCATCCAGTTTTTCCTGGACTTCCACCTGCTCACTGTGCAGTTTTCCTAGTTTGGCTGAATTAGTAGCCACCGCCGGATCCTGGAACTGTTCCTCCAGCTCCGACAGTTTTTCCTCCAGAGATTCAATTTCTTCCTCAATCTTTTTCACACGGTTCTGGATTTTGCGCTTTTTGGCCTGCTCTTCTTTCTGAGACTGCCAGTCTGTTTTCCCCTCAGAAACATCTTCTTTCACAACTTCCACCGTCTCACCGGTATTCAGATAGGCCCGTTCATTTGTTTCTTTTTTCTCCAGATAATAATCATAATTGCCAATGTAATTGACAATCTTCTGCTCTGTCAGATTCAGAATCCGGGTCGCTGTCCGGTTAATAAAATAACGGTCATGAGATACAAACAACACCGTTCCCTCATAACGGTTCAGAGCCGATTCCAGAATCTCTTTGGAAGCGATATCCAGATGATTCGTAGGCTCATCCAAAATCAGGAAGTTTGCCTCAGAGAGCATCAGTTTTGCCAGTGACAGACGACCGCGCTCACCACCACTTAAATCACTGACCCTTTTAAACACATCGTCCTCGGTAAATAAAAATGCAGCAAGAATATTTCGAATCCTGGTCTGGGTCAGTTTTGGATAATCGTCCGCAATCTCCTCCATCAATGTCTTCTCCATATGAAGAACCTGCTGCTCCTGGTCGTAATATCCGATTTTCACATTCGTTCCCAGTGTGAATGAACCTGCATCTGCATCCACTTTTTCATTTAATATTTTTAAAATCGTTGTTTTTCCGGTTCCGTTCTGACCGATGAGAGCCACCCGTTCGCCACGCTTGATTTCAAAAGAAATGTCCTGAAACAGTTTCTTTTGATCATAAGCTTTGGACAGACCTTCCACCCGCAGTACATCGTTTCCGCTAATAACAGAAGGAGTCAGTGTCATATGCATCTCAGATTTTTCTTCCTGCGGTTTTTCTAGTACATCTATTTTTGCCAGCTGTTTTTCACGACTCTCCGCACGCTTTATCGATTTTTCACGATTGAAAGATTTCAATTTTTCGATAACTGCTTCCTGATGTTTGATTTCCCGCTGCTGATTGTAATAGGCACGCAGTGCTTCCTCCCGGGCAAATGCTGCTTTCTTCGCATACTCCGTATAATTGCCGTCAAAAACCGCAGATTTATGCATACTGATCTCCACTACTTTTGTGACAATCCGATCCAGAAAATACCGGTCATGGGCAACAATCACAACAGCACCTTTGTAATTCATCAGAAATGTCTCCAGCCACTGAATAGATTCGATATCCAGGTGGTTCGTCGGCTCATCCAACAGGATGATATCTGGATGAGTCACCAGCAGACGCGCCAGAGACACACGTGTCTTCTGTCCACCGGACAGTTCGTTGCAGTGTTTCTCAAAATCATTCTCGGAAAATCCAAGACCTTTTAACACACCGGAAACCTCACTGCGGTATGAATAACCATCCCTGGCTTCAAACTCATGCAGCAGCTTATGGTAGCTCTCCATATAAGATTCCATCTCTTCTTTTGATACAGACTGCATTCCTTCTTCCAGTTCACGGATTTTCTGCTCCATATCAATGAGCTGGCGTTTTCCTTCCAGTACTGTCTCATAGATTGTCCGTGCATCGTCCATATCCTGATGCTGTGCCAGATACCCCAGTGTCTTTCCTTTTGCCAGGGTCACCGTACCTTCATCCGCCGGCAGTTCCCCAACAATAATTTTCAACAGCGTGGATTTTCCGGCACCGTTGATTCCTACAATCGCCACTTTTTCCTGATCTTCCACATGAAAACTCACATTTCGGATCACCGGTTCCACACCAAATGATTTGCTGATATTTTGACATGCTAAAATCATATATTTTCTTCCTCACCTTAAAAATGGAATCCTGCAGTCCGCAGGATTCCTGTTTTTCATTTTTCTTTATCGAATCAGTGTCCATTTATGCCGGATAGATCTGAGTCTTTCTGTTCTATCTGACTCTGAACCATGCTTTGTATTTGGCAGCTTGCAGAATCAGCGATTAAAGCAGCACTGCTTTTTGTGTACTTCTTATGCGTACAGTTTCTCCAGTGTCTCACGAATTGCTTTGATAAAATCAAGGCTGTTCAATACAACCGGGTTTTCTAATTCTGTAATTAATGCCAAATCTTTTGTCATTTTACCAGATTCTATTGTATCAATACAAGCTTTTTCCAGATTATCTGCAAATTTTACTAATTCCGGCAGACGATCCAGTTCTCCACGTTTGCGCAATGCACCGGTCCATGCAAAAATCGTTGCTACAGAGTTGGTAGATGTCTCCTCGCCAGCCAGATGTTTGTAATAATGTCTCATAACGGTTCCGTGTGCAGCTTCATACTCGTATACGCCACTTGGGGAAACCAGTACAGAAGTCATCATAGCCAGAGATCCGCATGCAGAGGAGATCATATCACTCATAACATCACCGTCATAGTTTTTGCAGGCCCAGATAAATCCGCCTTCCGCTTTCATGACACGGGCAACCGCATCATCGATCAGTGTGTAGAAATACTCGATGCCTGCAGCCTCAAATTTTTCTTTGTACTCTGCATCATAGATATCCTGGAAAATATCTTTGAATGTATGGTCGTATTTTTTGGAAATCGTATCTTTTGTTGCAAACCAGAGATCCTGCTTCAAATCCAGTGCGTAGTTGAAGCAGCTTCTTGCAAAACTCTCGATGGATTTGCAGATATTATGCTGTCCCTGAACGACACCTGCACCTGTAAAGTTGTGTACAAGTTCTCTTACCTCAGTTCCGTCCTCAGCAGTATAAACCAGTTCAACTTTTCCCGGTCCCGGGATCTTCATCTCAGAAGCTTTGTATACATCACCGTAAGCGTGACGGGCAATGGTGATCGGTTTTTTCCAGTTCTTTACGCATGGCTCAATGCCTTTTACCTTGATTGGTGTACGAAAAACTGTTCCATCAAGGATCGCACGAATGGTTCCGTTCGGGCTCTTCCACATTTCTTTTAAATTATACTCTTTTACGCGGGCTGCATTTGGTGTGATAGTTGCACATTTTACAGCTACACCGTATTTCTGTGTGGCATAAGCAGAATCGAAAGTTACCTTGTCGTCTGTTTCATTTCTGTACTCCAGTCCCAGATCGTAATACTCTGTCTTCAGATCTACAAATGGAAGTAATAACTCGTCTTTGATATATTGCCAGAGAATTCTGGTCATTTCGTCTCCATCCATTTCAACTAACGGTGTGGTCATTTTAATTTTTTCCATGGTAATTATCCTCCGATCCTTATTTCCCGTTTTTCTGATTCTCTACACTTGATTCCTGCAGCAGATTATCCCAGCCACAGTGATCGATATTTTCAATGGTTCTCATGATATGTTGATTTGCCAGCATTTGTGCTTTCTCCGGATCATGATCATGAATGGCCTGTGCGATCATCCGGTGCTCATCATTTGATTTTTCCGAACGCTCCTTTGACTTTAATGTCATCTTGCGTACCCGCTGCACATAATTATGAAAATCTGTCAGTACCCCGGCCAGCACTTTGCTTCCGGATGCCTGATATAATGTCTCATGAAACTTATTATCCAATTCAAATACCTGACTGCTATGTCCCTTCGACACATGAAACTCTGTCAGGTATACAATTTCTTCCAGTTCCTCAATCTGCTCCGGAGTGGCTTTTTTCGCTGCCCACTTGGCACACAAACCTTCCATCACAGATCGTATCTCATAAATATCATTCAGATCTTCCTTGGAAAATCCGGTCACATGTGCGCCTTTGTTCGGTGTGATAGTCACCAGCCCCTGAAGTTCCAGCTGACGCAATGCCTCACGTACCGGAGTCCGGCTGACCCCCAGCTCATCGCCTATCGTTTTTTCCTTCAATTCCTCATCCACTGCATATTTGCCGGACAAAATGTCTTCCTGCAGTTTATGAAATACTTTTTCACTAAGCGAATGGTTATCTCCCATCCTGTTTTGCCCCCTTATTATAAAATAATACCCAGTTCCTGGCAACACTCTGTAATTTTAACAACCAGCTCGTTATCTGTCAGAACAGTTACACGGCCTTCATCATACTGCTCATCTACCCAGTCTTTCAGTTTATGCACCAATTCTGAGTTTTTGTCCAGATGACGCTCCTGCGGCAGTCTGTAATAGCTGTTGATCCAGTGTGCGATTCCAGCCAGACCGGAAGTATTGGAAATAGATACCAGTGCCGGTCTCTTTAAGAATTTTTCTGTATCAAAAATATTGTAGATTTCTTCGTTTTTCAGCAATCCGTCTGCATGGATTCCGGCTCTTGTTACATTGAAGTTCTTGCCGGCAAACGGTGTTCTGCTCGGAAGTGTGTAATCCAGATCCTTTTCAAAATAATCAACCAGGTCTGTGATCACCGTAGTATCCATGCCATCCAGTGTTCCTTTCAGCTGTGCATACTCAAATACCATTGCTTCCAGTGGTGTGTTACCGGTACGCTCTCCGATACCAAACAGAGAACAGTTGACACCACAGGCACCATACAGCCATGCTGTGGTAGAATTGGTAACCGCTTTATAAAAATCATTGTGTCCATGCCACTCAATCAGTTCAGACGGTACACCGGCATGTGTGGTCAGACCGTAAATGATACCCGGTACGCTTCGCGGAATAACAGCACCCGGGAAGTTAACGCCATATCCCATCGTATCGCAGGCACGCACTTTGATCGGAATCTTGTATTCATCCATCAGTTTCATCAGTTCCACACAAAACGGAATCACAAATCCGTAAATATCAGATCTTGTGATATCTTCCAAATGACAACGTGGGCTGATACCTGTCTCCAGACATTCACGGATGACACTCAAATAATGATTCATGGCCTCACGTCTGGTCATTTTCATTTTATAGAAAATATGGTAATCGGAACAGCTGACCAAGATACCTGTCTCACGCAGTCCGATGTCTTTTACTAATTCGAAATCCTGTTTACTTGCACGGATCCAGCTTGTAACCTCCGGGAACTTATATCCACGTTCCATACATTTGTACACTGCATCACGGTCTTTTTTGCTGTACAGGAAAAACTCACTCTGGCGGACAATTCCCTTCGGACCGCCCAGTTTATGCAAATAATCGTAAATCGTTACAATCTGATCGGTAGTGTACGGAGCTCTTGACTGCTGTCCGTCACGGAATGTCGTATCTGTAATCCAGATATCGTCCGGCATGTTATGCGGTACAATTCGGTCATTGAACGCAATTTTCGGAATCTCTTCATATGGGAACAGATTTCTAAATGTATTTGGTTCATCTACATCTACCAGCTGATAAAAATGCTCTTCCAACTGCAACAGATTATTATGCTTATTCATTACTACTTTACGCATGTTATTCGCTCCTCACCTTATATACTTGTATACAATCATGTGCATTGTATGCAATTAAACTCATTGCATACAATCATACATTCTCTTTTTCACTTTGTCAAGTTAAAGCAAAAAATTTTTTATAAAAAAACAGAAAAACAAACAAAAATCAGAACGAATAAACAGAAAATACAATCAATGATAAAAAATACGCATTTTTTTCAGGAAACACTGACAAGCCACATACATACTATGAATTGTAAATAAAAATCTGGAGGCTATCAACATGAGTGATTTAGCTGCTACAAACTGTGGATGCTCTAACGACAACGGATGCGGATGCAATAACATTATCTGGATTATCTTACTTTTGTGCTGCTGCGGCGGCGGATGTGGAAATGGCAACGGCTCTTTCCTGGGTGGAAATGGCTGCAGTGAAGCAATCTGGATCATCCTGCTTCTGTGCTGCTGTGGCGGATACGGTGGAAACAACAATGGAAACGGCTGTGGCTGCTTCTAAACCTCAAGAACCGGAGGCGTCAACGCCTCCGGTTCTTATTCTTCTCAGATTCTTTTCTCTGCCACTCCATCTCCTTCTTCCGTTCCCGTTCTTCCTTTTTCCGCAGGCAGTCTTCATCTATCTCATATACACTTTTACCATCATAAACTAATTTTCCCATATGCGATATCCTCCATAATCAGACAATGAATTCTCTATTATTATATGAAATAAACTTAGTTTCGCCTGTTTTATTTATACTCTTCTCTTTTATTGCTTTCCTTTCATGGATTGTAATTTTCTACTCATAATCGCATACTTTTTTCATACATTATAAAAAACATCAGATATGGACGTGATATCTCCTATGAATGAACACGAAAACGAACATACACCACCTGTACTGGATACTCTGATACAAAACCGGCCGATCCAGATGCTGAAAGCCATTGTGCCCTATCTCTACGAACCGCAGCAGCGCATGGTCTCCATGATGGTCCGGATGATCGAACTGCAGCGCACGATGCAGTTATTTGATGCAGCCCCGGAAATGCAGGCACAGGAATTGCGAATTTGTTCCAACGAGTCTCCCACAGAACGTACTCATCAGATTCTGAATGTCCTGCGGGAATATTGCACACCACAGGAACGGGATCAGATTGACATGATTTTAAATCTTCTCGACATTACCTCTGTGACAGGCATTCTGAATATGTAAAAATGATTCTTTTTATTGCCATCACGCTCATACATATCTCGCATATGTAGTCTATTTCAATTTGAAAATAATACTATCAGGAGGACTTATTTATGGATCAGAACTTTTTTTCACAAAATCCGGCTTTTCAGAACATATCCCCGGAAAAACTAGCCTTCCTCATGAATTTCATGAATCAGGAAAAGCCAAATTCTTCCAGAGATATGATGGCTTTTCTTATGAATTTTGTCGCAAAAGCCAAAAATCAGAATCTCTCGTTTACCACAGACGAAACCGATTTTATTATCCAGCATCTGCGCCAGGGACTAAATCCCGCAGAACAGCAAAGAATCGATCGAGTGCTGCAAATGCTGCGGAGGAAAAAATAATCCCCCCTGTTATCCTGCACACTATCCTCTGCGCCATCTTGCTTATTATTTCTTCTTATATGCAAAAAGACTGAGCAGAACTCCTATTATTCTGCTCAGTCCCCTGTTATTTACATTCTCAGAAATATATACTTAAAATACCATTTTTTTACTGTATGTGTATTATAATATACTTGTGCTTTATACATATTCATCCTCTGTCTGTTTCTTCAACGCCAGAAGTTCCCACATCTTTTCGATATATCTTGCACTTGGATGATTGTAAATCAAAGTTGCCTTTTCCCAATCCGTTAATTCTATCTGATTCTCCTGCATCATTTTTTTATAATCTTTGGATACCACAAAATCAAACATCATTTATCCTCCTGAATCCAAGTTCCCTTCAATTTGAATTGCTTCTACATATTTATTCTTTAAAATAAAACACTTTCCCCTTTGGATGAAACGGCAATTTATTACCTTTCGGCAGCAAAAACGCGTGCTCCCGTTTTATTTTTAAATCATGTTCTATCATTCCATCTGTAATAATCAGAATTGGACCGGTTACTGGAAAGTCTGTTGCTTTTTCCAGGCAATCAACACCCGGCTGCAAAATTGTTCCCCCGCGGCCAGTCACTTTTACTTTTCCAGCAATCTCTTCCGGTGCCAGATAACCGACATCTGTTGCTTTTGCATCACAAAAAATAATTCGTACAAAAGGAACATCCTTTGCAGATGCATAACTGGCAATCGACCCCAATGCCATCCCCAGCTGTTTTTGTGACATAGAGCCTGATGTGTCTACCACAACACCAAATGTTCTGCTCTCAAGATCCTGGCTCCGAAGAGCATAACTTGGTCTCGGAATGTCCGGTGTCGCCCCTTGCCTTCTGCTTGGTCTTGCATAACTGCGATGCTTTTCCAGGGGCGGGAATTGATCATCAAACCACCGCGCCAGTTCCACATCCCAAGGAATCACAGGCATGGATAATGCCCTGATTTCTTCTACTAAACCTGCTGGCAGATATCCACGTCCGTTTGCCACATGAAAATCCAGTCCTTCCCGCAATGCACTCTTGAAAAATTCATCCAGAGACACGCCTTTTCCCATTCCTTCAAAACGAGGACCATTACCGCCAAAAATATCCCCTTTTCCATATCCGCGAAACGTATCCAATTTTTTATATTTCCGTATTTCTTTGACAATTCTGTCATAAATGGCTTCCGCAGACATATTATGCAGCGTTTCATCATACAACAGATCTTCCGATGGCATTTCACCGATCTCCATCTCATTCAGCCAGTCATTGATGACATAATCACAGGCCACATTCCACAAATAGGGATCCCGGCCATGACAACGTTTGTAATGCTGCAGCCCTGCATGCAGATATTCATGCGCCAGAACAAACATCCACTCTTTTTCGGACAACTGGCACGTTGGATTGACGTAGATGACGCCTTTTTCTGCATCCACTGCCGCTATATGTATCTCATATTTATGACATAGGGTAATATCCTCTACAATCTGAAAAGATGCTGCCACGCCGCCAAGAAGCGGATAATGTGTTAAAAACCAGGCTGCTGCATGCGCCACAATCGTATCTTTTTGTGGCGTAAACTCATATCCCCCGGCATTGCTGATTGCAGATTTAATAGAATGCGTGATTGCATAAGAAAACGTTTCCACATACTCGTTTTTCTCTCCATTTTTATAAAATTTTGGAGACTCCACACCAATCATATCTTTTAATTTTTCCGAATTTGTCCCATACTGCTGTATACCACTATCCTGTTGTTCCAAAAGATATTCGTATATTTTTCGCTCATCGTTCAGTTTAATTGCATATAATTCCGCCGGGTCTTCACAAATCGGCTCCCCAAGTCGTATGTCATACAGAAATCGCGTAATATAAATATCACATGCCTTATTCCAGAGTGTCGGAATATACTCTAACTCTGAAGGGATTTTGTCACGGTCAAAATGTCCAAATGCAAGATGCAGCAAATTATGCGCCAGGATATAACACCATTGTTGCGGCGAAATCTTTGCCTTTTCATTTACATAAACATTGCCATCCTTCGAGACACACGCAATGCTGCCTTTTGCATTCAGGTGAGATGTTTTGGACCAAACCACACCATCCAGCTTATGAAAAAGAGGATGCTGATCCAATAACTGATATCCCGAAGTCAGATTCTGATATCCCGGTGATTTATCTTTTTCCCAATAGTATCTTGCAACAAATCGCGGCATTTTTACACCTCTTTTCCTGCATTTTCCTTAACTTACAAATCTATCATCAGTTATTTCTCAAACCATATCATTTAATGCACCAGCCTCGGCAGATCTCTGATTACCTCCATCATAAACCAGTCCGGTAAAGCTTCCTGGTCATCCGCCGCGACTGTCATCTGCGCAATTTCAAAATTAATTGCAGATAATTCTTTAATCATACCTTTTGCCCGATAGACAAACGAAAGCATATTTCCGGAAATATCCTGTTTGCTTTTTGGAAGTTCCGTAAGCAATTTTGCCCGGAAAGACTGCGCTAAAAAATAAAGGACATCCCGCTCTTCTGGTTTTCCCGGCCATTTTGCTTTCTGTGCAATAATCTCATCCAGCAAGTGTGTATTTCGCAGCGTCTTGGTATACGCCAGAAACATGCCTGCATGTGCGTCAGAAATGCAGGCATACGCAAGCATTTTTAAAGTCTCCATTGAGACCGCTCGCTTTCCGACACCATACTCTGTCAGCGCATCACTGAGCATATGCCAGGAGCGCGGTGTAGAGAATGGTTCTTCTGTCTTTGGCGGTTCTGAGAACAGATGATCCGGTCTTTGAATAATATAATCGATCACCCATGGATGAAGTCCTTCTGACTGTGCCCATTTGATCCACTGTCTGGCATCTGCTTTCATCTGAACATGAAACATACGGTTGATCAATGCTGATGACATTGTTTTTACAATTGCACTGTCCTGTGCCCGGTTTCCGGCGCCCACTACAATGCTTCCCTCTGGCAGATGATATTCTCCAATTCGGCGTTCATGGATCAACGAATAAAAAGCTTTTTGCACTTCCTGTGTACAAGCATTTAATTCATCCAGAAAAAGAACATACGGTTCCTTCCGTGCGATCATCTTCGGAGGAAGGAATTCAGAAGTCTCTCCCCGGATCTGTGGAATACCAATGATATCTTCCGGTGCAAGCTGGCTTCCAAGAAGGGAAACACATGGCATTTCTACTTCCCGCGCAAACTGTTCCACCAATGCGGATTTCCCGATTCCCGGAGCGCCCCAGATAAACACTGGTCTGACCGGTGCGATATTGATTAAAATTTCCAATAAATCATTTTGTGTTACACTAATCGGTAAATTCATCTATATATGTTCCTTCCATCTAAATGCATCTCCATCTCAAAACGCAGGTGATTTTTATTTTACATTCATTACTATTACTCATTCTATCTTGCATAAAAACATTCCCCTGCCTCTGTCATGATTTCTTCTAGGGTCCGCGGTGTATAATCCATATAAGGCAGCATACATCCCACGTTAAATGCCCGCAAATCCTTATCATATACATGACGGCAGTCATTCTCTTTCATCTGCTTTAAACACTGCTGATAAAATTGATCTTCTGCGCTTACGTGGGTATGTCCATATAATAAAATCTTTCCCCGTCCCATATTTTTCCAGGAAAAAATCGGATAATGGGATAACACCAATCCATACTTTTCTTTTCCAACAGAATCATGAATCTCTTTGTAATCACAAATTTCTGCAAACAGCTGCTGATAACGGTAATCCGATACATCATCATGATTTCCCCTGATCAGCACCTTTCTGCCTTTCAGCCGTGCAACAAATGCAATCAAGTCTTCGTTTTTGCCCCGCATGCTCACATCGCCCAAAATATATACATAATCGCCATTCATCACCCGGTCATTCCAGTTTTTCAAAATCGTATCATGCATCTGCTGCACCGACTCAAAGGGACGCTGGTCAAAACGGATCGCATTTTCATGAAACAAATGCAGATCGCTGATATAATATTTCATTTTTCTCTAACCTCTTTTCTCACCTAGTGCCTGTTCTACCGCATCGTATCTTTTTGCATTTAACTGCTGAAGCAGGCAGCGATATGGATCCAGTTCATCGGAAAGTACCATCTGATAAACCGTTGGATTAAATCCGCTGACCAAAGCCACACCAGCCTCATTTTGCTGCAACGGAATCGTATTTGTTCTGGAATAAACATTCCAGAACACCAGACGCGGCATCTGATATCCATTGGATTCATATTCATTGCGGATCTGCTCAAACAGAGACAGCAATCCACCTTTTTCACTTCTTCGCAAAGATCCCGGATATGTAACCGCAGAATCAAATTCCATATCTGAAATAATCAGAATATTGCGCGGCATATCCTCCTGCGGCATATCATTTGCAAGTGCAGTATTCAATATAAGCTGAAAAACAGCTTGAATATCGGTATTGCTGCATTCATCATAAGCACTGCATATCTCCAGTTTATCCCGCAAGGATTCAGTACAAGACAGATCTACGAGCTGTGGACATGCACTGAAGGTAATAAACTGATTCTTGAACTCTCCCCTGCAATGTTCTGAAAAATAAATAGCCAACGCTGTTGCTACATCCAAAGCCGTCATATCCGTATTTCCTACATTGACAGTCATAGATCCGGAACCATCCCGAACCACCAGAGTAGATGCGTCACCGGAAACATGATCCGGCAGTGCCTTCCATAATGCTTCCAACGTATCATCCTTAGCTTTTAAATTGAATTTCCAGCGATAAGAACCTCTCTCATAATATTTTGAAACAATATCACTCGGAAATAAGGTATCCGCATGGATTTTTTCTTCTCCCCGCACTAATTTATTCAGGAAATCCCTTCTGCGCATTTCGTCATTTTTCAAAAATGCCCGCCCATAAATTAAATTCGCCCGGGATGTCACTTTGCTATAATCAATATCATCCCATCGGTTTGCAGACATTTTCACTTCCACTACATTCAGGTAAGCTCTCAGTTTGGAAAGGATCTTGCGATATTCTTCTTCCGAAAATCCAAACGCCTGATAGATATCCCGCGCCAGTTTTCGTGTTTCCGCTGAACTTGTATGACAGGATGGAAGCCACTTTGCCAATAAAGACACCTGGCCGCCTGTTTCCACAGCTTCCAGATCCCGCATCAGCTGCATTTTCATTGCACGTATAATTTCTTTGCCTGCCTGTGTATCAATCAGACAAAAACAGTCATCAAATCGTCCATACTCCGGTATCAATAACACGACATTTTTTGCATATTCATAATGATTTTTCAGCAGCCAGTTCATACAGACTCTGAATATATGACGCTCTCCCATTCCATTTCCACGAATATCCCGGAGATAAAAAAGCCACTTTACTGCAAGAAGCGGATTTTCATAATATACCTTCGTAAACATCTGACGAATCCTCTCATCGCACCAATCCCGCATACTGCTCACGGCGAAATTCGCATCCAACAGTTGTTTTCCGGAGGTTCTGTAACCAATCGCACCATTTTCTGTTGTCTGTTTTTCCTGTGTCATCTGTTTATACAGTTCATTCATAAATGCCATCTTCTTAACCTCCATACTGTCTGTTTTTCGCTCCGGCTGCAAATCGCATCCGATTTTTTTGAATACTGGCTGTTGGAATTGAACCAACCATCTCAGGATCCTCCTAATCATCCTCTAAAAATATTGCTGTAAGAATCTTATACAAGATTCACTTTTTATATCCTGCGCTCTGACCACTGAGCTAAGCCAGTCTAAGGAGAGGGTAGGATTTGAACCTACGACAAACGGCTTACCAAGCTTAAAATCATTGCTGTAAGAGTCTCCTACAAGACTCCATTTTTTTCGTTGCTCTACCTACTGAGCTACCTCTCCATGATTGTTTGTTATTCTCCCCTATGCATATAACGCCTCCATCTAAGCGAATTATAATACGCCCTATCTTTTCTGTCACTGAACCAACAGTTTACTTTCAAATTTTGTTTAGCATCCTAAAAAACTCCCGTTTTTACATATTTTCTTTAGCAAACTACAAATCCAATTTTTCTGTTCTGCGTCCTCCTTTCTTCCGGCATTTCAAAATCTTCTGCAATCAGTTTACTTGCTTCTTCTTTTGATAATTCCAGATTTCCACTTCCACGCAGCAACCGGTCTGCCTGCTTCATCATTGCCTGTTCCAGCATATTTCGTACAAATCTTCCATTTCCATAATTTTTCTCCGTGCACACCTGTGCACAAATAGCAAGACATTTTTCTCTTGTATACTGGTCATTAATCTGGTATCCCTGATTTTCCAGCATCAGATCCATGATTTGAACCAGCTCCTGTGCGGTATAATCCGGAAACTTCAAATGGAATGCGATTCTGCTTGCCAATCCTTCATTCTGCTCCAGAAATTCACTCATTTTCTCCGGATATCCGGCAAAAATAACAATAACTTCCTCACGGTAATTTTCCATCTGCTGTACAATCGTATTGATTGCCTCTGCGCCATATGTTTTTCCGTCTTCCACAAGGGAATATGCCTCATCGATAAAAAGGATTCCTCCCCGTGCTGCCTTGAATTTTTCCTCAACGATCTTAGCTGTCCATCCGACATATTTTCCAACCAGATCCTGACGTCCACATTCCACAAGATGTCCATTGGAAAGCACACCTTCTTCTTTCAAAATTTGAGTTAGAAGTCGCGCAACTGTTGTCTTAGCACTTCCCGGGTTTCCAGAAAAAAGCATATGCATGGAAGCTTTTGTTTCCGGCAATCCCATTTCTTTACGCATCTTCTGCATTTTTGCTGCTGCCAAAATCTCATCTGTCACTTTTTTCACATCAGATAACCCCACCATTTTCTGCAATTCCACATATGGTTGATCCATTTTCTTTTTCAGTTCAATCCGTGTAATGTCTTTTTCTTTGTAAGCTTTATAAATATGTGTTTTTAATCCTCTTCCATACCACTGATTGTAAGCGGTAAAAATATCAGACACAAAATAAATTTCTCTATCTTCCGGTAAATATTGTGTCAGATCCTCCACTTTATAATCTGTGTATTCTGTTTTTTCTGCCAAGCGTTTTAAATATGCCTCTGCACGCTTCAGATTCCCATATCCTTCCTTAATCTGGATCATATCCGCATGGCAGAGGATTGCCGCTATCGTCTCATTTGCAATCGTTCTTTTTCCGGACACATCTACAAATATAAATAATGTGTTATTTCCATATTCACCTAATTTTTGTCCAAGTTCCTCTGCCAGTTCATGATATCCCGTCGCATACATTCCAAGATCATTCTCACCAGCAAGATTGATCACAACCGTTCCGCCCTCAAATGCAGAAAAAATATTAAAAAATCCTTCTTCGTGCTTTGCCTTTGGCTGAATATTTTCTACATAGCATACTCTTCCACTTAATAGTCTTTTATTTTTCAATAATGCCGGAATCAGCACATCGATCATATCATCTACCGCTTTCTTATCCCCCGCAGTAATCAGGTAATGCACCGGATGACCAACAAAACGATGCTCATTTTCATTTGAATAGATTCTATCTATTTCTTCATAAAAATCATCGGAAGCCAGAATGTCCCTTAAATAATTTTCACATGTCTGTTTTGACATCTCATGTTCTGAATAAACAGATTCACTCACCTTATACGGAACTCCATCAAACAATCCATAATTACATGGTGCGATGGTCATTTGAAGTTCTCTGAATATGGAATCTTTCGACCGTTCAATCCAATCATTCCGTTCTGCGCGTGTCAGCTCCTTTCCGAATTCTTCACTGGTGATTTCTTCCCGTTTCAAAATGTCTATCTCCGGCAAATGCTTTTTTATAATTTTCTCACATTCTTCAGCATCTGCTTCCATTTTCTGCACTGCTACAAGCGTCATTTTATCATCCCAAACTTTTGATATGACTACCCGCACCTTTTTTTCCACACTATAAATAGTATAAAATTTATTATTAAGTGCTGTAATCGGACTCTGATAAGAATAAAATCTTGCATATTCATTATTGTCCTGCTTTTTATTTTCCAATTCCATCTTTGAACAATCTGCGCTGTATTTATATAAAATCATATGTAAGCTCCTTTCCATCATCCGCTTGCTTCTTGATGCTTCTGATTATAGAATACATCTCATCCTTGAAATAGCCCAAAAAAATACGAACACTCAAATGTGCTCGCATTTTTCCTACATCTCTAATTTATTTTTCTGCATTCCCAGTCTATATCTCATTCTTTTTACAAAATTTGTCGGACCAATCACCTTGATCCGTGGACCAAATGACAAAATCCGTATCAACAAATCTGTTTCATCCTCCTCTTCATAATTTAAAATAATTTTGTAAGTATGTTCTCCAATACACTCTGTAGTTCTTTCATAAATAGAAAATTGTAACAATAAACGTTCCAATATACGTCCAGTATCTTCCACTAACAATTCTACGGATCTTTTTCCATGAAATTTCGTCTCTGTCTCTTCTATCGGATAAAAATCCCCTTGTTGTCTGACCTCAGAAATTTTTGCAATATTAAAGGTAGCTATCTTTCCATTAACAGAAGATAATACCCGAAACTTGTCATCCCGCTGCGAATACTCGATTCGAATTGGATTACAACTCTGCCATTCTTCTGTTCCATTTTTTCGCTGATATAATATCTGCACGGATTTCTGCTCGTGAACAGCCTCCAAAATACTGCGGAAAATCTTAATATAGTGTTCATCCCCATAAGGATCTCCATCTTGATACTGATCGTAATACACGAAATCTTCGCTGTCAAACAAAGGTTCCACATCTTCCAAACCTGTTTCATCTGGTTGAAACAATTTGATTCTGGGATCAGAAAGTAACGATTTTATCCAACGTTTTTCCAGTGTTGTAAGTGGTCTGTCAACTTGATTATTTAAAATAGATTTTCCTTCTTTATCTAATAGAGACCATCTCCCCTCTGGTCCAATATCATCCGGCAGCATAAATGTCATTTCTTCAAAAGCATATTCATATTCCTAAATAATATCTGTTATTCTATCTCTTGATATCGGTTTACGTACAGCGTAATTCAAAACAGCCGTCACTGCATTATAATAATTCCCATAAATCTTATGAAACATCATCTTCGTCTCCTCCACCATACATCGCATACAATTTTTCTAAATCTTCTTCATACTTCTGCTTTAATAACGGATTACTGCTCTCCAACTTTGCGATCCTTCCTGTAAAAGTTCGGATCCACGGCAGTAACTCCATCGCATCAAAAACATCTGCCACATATTTATATTGATTTGCACTTATCTGTTCCACATGACCATTTCTTTTTTCACGTTCCAGCCGCTGTAAAATATAAGCTTCGTCATCTCCAATCTGTATCGTCATCTCCACATGTGAAGTTTCTTTCGGATCTCCTATCTCGACACCCCACAAATAAGGCTTACGAACCGCATATTCTCTCTGTATTTTTTCGTACAGATCCTCATCGCATATCTCTTTTTGTTCCACCTTTTGCATGAAATCCACACGAAGCAAACGGATATCCGATTTTTCCGCATTATAACAAACAAGATACACTCTGCCATTTTGTGTACTGACATGTATTTTCAACGGAACCACATGAAATACATTTTTCTTCTTCTTTCTGCTCCATACAACTACTTCCAGATACCTTTTTTTCCGGATACCAAGTAATAGATTCAAAATTATTTCACTGTCCAAAGCATACAACAGATAATGATGTTTAAAATAGAAAGTGAACGACTCTACCTGATATTTTTTCTGATCTGATAGACGCGAATCGTCTTTTTCAATTTTAGACTCGATTTCTTCTATACTGGAATTCATTTCTTCGATCTGATTCATTTTATCCAACAAATAAGAACCAATCACACCCAGCTGATTCATTTCAGAAAAAAACTGGATTGCATCCTTCCAAGAATTTAGCTCCACACTATTTTCTGCAAGTGTAAAAACATTCCCTCTCTTTTCATGTAATTTTCCAGATTCTTTTCTCAGAATCCCAACACGCACATACTCATCTAATATTTTTTTCACATTCTTTTCATTCACTTCGAATTTTTTATCATCATGATCTATCGCTTCAATTTTGCCCGTCCGTTTTTCTCGTTCTTTTTTCACTTCAAGAACTGCATCATAGATTTTAGCCATATAGGATCTCAAATTTGTCATAATTTCCCGAACTGACAACCACTCATCTTTTGTCATAAAATCCAGCAAAAAGAAATAGTATAAGATATCATTTTGAGAAAACGTACTTGTTTTAAAGGCAGTGTACAACGGATTATGAACAATCTCTCTGCTGTCAACCGAAATATATGGCACTCTGCCTTCCAGATAATCTCTGTCCTGCATATAGGTTTTTCCAAGCCAGCTTTTTATCTTCCGCTTTCTGTCATCATAAGTTCTTGCTGCTGAAGTTCTTTCATTTTCTTCATTTCTTTTCTTCTCTTTCTGATCCTGTTTTAAAACAATCTCATTTCTCTTACGGAAACCATAAATATAAAATTCTTTCAGATAATCCCGTACATTTTCAAAATTCTTTGTCAAATCACTGTATGGCATCCTGCTTCCCCTTTATCCTTTTTATTCAGACATATTTTTCAGTTGTTGATCAATCCATTCACAGATCAGCCTGTTGTCTTTTCTCTTTTTCTTTGCTGCATTCATTTCGTCAAAGTATGCTTCTTTCGCATCTTCCAGACACACAATCGAATCCGGTATCAGCTTTACAAACTCAAACATTCTAATTGTATTTCTGACAATACCCTGAGGAGATTCTAATGTATCATCACCATTTTTCAATTTACGAATACAGTTTCTCAAATAGTTCCATCTGATCTGATATTCCTTCTTTAATATGCCATATAATTCTGCTTCTGTTCGATGATCGTACCCTTGCAGGCTGCGATCATAACGCACCGCCAGCCAATACATATAGCGTAAGCTTTCAAATGAACCAATTTCACCTTTTAGATCCCGATCTGTAAAGCCATATTTACGATAGGTCACTTCAATTTGTCTGTTGAGTATATAATATGCTTCCAGATCTCCAGAACGGAACAGTTCCTGCAAAAGTAAACCCATTCCTCTGGTCAAGCTGTACTCAATTTTTTTACTTGCATAAGGAAGAATAGAACAAGTATACCAGTCACAACATAAAATATAATCTTCTTCCCAATATTTCAGTGGATAAATTTTCTCCCAGTCATCTTCTTCCTGCCAGTTTTCACCCCCTACTGATATTCCAATTCTCGTCGGTTGCTCTTTTATGTGTTCATCATAACATCTCATTACCCAACGAAATGTCCCCTGCAATTCCTCTAATCCTGCTACATTATCACTATTCCAGAGTCTTCTGGCATCCATACTGTACAAAAACAACCAGCGTTCCAACACTTCTTTTTCTGATTTTTTACATATTTCAAGTAAACGATATAATTCATAATGAGATAAAATTGTATGAACCTGTTTATATTCCTGCTCCTGATACAAAGTTTCCACCTGCTGTAACAATTTTTCTGCAATTGCAACACATGATTTTTGATACAGCCCATCTTCGTCTTTCACTTCAAATCCAAGTTGATACGTTGGCAACAGAACGCTTTCTAGTCGCCCTAACACTTCTTCTGGCGTACAACTTTCCATGTTATCGTAATACTGCTGCAATCGAAAAACAGCCGTAGAAAACACATATCCTTCTCCAAGCATCTCTCCTATTAAATTTAATTCTGACTGTTTAAATAAACCACTTTTTTGCGCTTTTTCTAACACCATCAACATCTTTTCCCTGCGCACATCTTCAAACAACATACGTGAAGAAACACTGCCATTTTTGTTAATGTAAAAACGATATGTCATAATCAGGCAATGTAAGATTTTATTCTGAATCCGTTCATCTTCTACTATATTAAGCAACACCTCAAGATAAACTGCATACGTCCATTCTTTTTTTTCTGCCAAATCTGACTCTACTGACTGTATTAGATAATCCACTAATTTTTCATCATGCCAAACATCCACAATTTTTTCAAAAGCAGTAAAATCTGCATATGCTCTAAGTAAACTGGTTTTTTCCAAAACCAGATACTGAAACCACACATTAATTTTCTGATGTTTCTTACAATGATTAATAAATTTATTCAAAAACTCATATCTACACTGCATAAATTTATTTTTATATGGATTTTTCCAAATCTGCGGATCATGCATTACACTACCGAACCACTGTCGTTCTATTCTGCCACTTTCGAGCAATATCGTAAAATGCATCGTTTCCAACAACCTTAATATATCAATATCCAAGGTATCTGAAATCCATTTTGCATATACCGTATTGGGTGCTTTCACATCCATACTCATAACCGTTTTGATATACATTTCTTCATTCTGCATATTTAACCATTGTGCATATTCATCCACAAGCAACAGTTTTTTGACATAAAACTCCCACTGTCCTTCGTACCCGTCAGATTTTTGATCCACACTATCATACCAGGAGATCAGACTGATACGAAATCTGCGAATGACTTCCGGGAGCGCCGATTCGCAGATCCGTTCTACAGCTTTCTGAAATTCTTCATTGGCATATTCATATACGTCGGCGCCATCCGACCGTTTCACAGTCAATAACGGAAGAATATCATTCATACATCCAATTGCATCAAAACTCACACCATGAAAAAGAATCAGGTGACAGATCTCTTCCAAGCGAATATTTCCAAACACTGCAATGGAAGCAAACATCAGATACAAGGTCCTCTGGCTTACACCCCAGTATCTTTTTAACAATTCCTTTATATAATTTTCTGCCACAACAGCCGTCGTCACTTTTCCACCACTTTGAAAAATAACATCTCCCATGGCAATATACGGCTGTACATACAAAAACTTCCGATGTGATTTTTCAATAATTTGTTTGCATGCTTTCTCTGTAATTCCAGAAAAATTCAACTTTATATATCGTTTCAACAGTGCCACATACTGTTTATTGTTTCCGTCTACGGTCAGTGTATGTTCTCCACTCATCTCCTCACATTTTTGAATACAGGCAGCAGATGTCGGTGTAAGTGTCTCTTCCGTTTTTAACCTCGAAAGTATTACGATATACACATGATCTGCATCTGGCATTTTCCGAAATTGCTCATTTGTCGGTAAAGAATTCAACAGATTCTCCGTATCAGAATTCAATTCATCAATACCGTCTATAATATAGACCAGCTTTGGGTCTTCACATTCCTCGACAAGTTCTTCTTCGTATCTTTTTCTGAACAAATTCAGATATTCGATAAATGCCTGACCAGCACAGGCTTCACCTTTTCGGATCTCCTGCTTCAAATTCCTTCCATCTGGCATTTCATATTCTTCTTCATCTACCTCTAACCGTTTCTTTCCGTCAAAACTTCTCAGGTTTTCATCCAAGGAAGTATAAAAATCCACAATGCGATTCTCCGTCCGGAACAGTGTATCACGGATATGGTAAACCCTTACAATTGCATTCAGATCATGTTGAAGGATTCCCTTCTGGTATCTGCCATCCAAATGATGCGCCAAGGTTGATTTCCCCATTCCGCGTTCCATCTGAATATATAAAATCCCCTTCGGATAATCATTCATAAATTGACGGATCTCATTGATCAGAAATTGTGGTTTTTCATAATGCGGCGTATGATTCAGACATGCAAATACTTCCCGTTCTTCACTGTCCGCTATTTTTTCTCTGACTTTCCGCTGCTTATTTTCAGTATTGGAAAAACATTCCTGATATCTGGACTGGAAATAAACATTTCCATCTATTCGCTTTGTATCACTCAGATAATTTGTCACTTCCACATACTTCTGATCGTTAAAGTAGGAATCAAAGAAAAACTTTTCTCTGTCAATTTCATAGACAAACTCTGAATCCCGATATCGTTTTCCTGCGATATTCAGAATAATGCCATCGGACTCCTCGAAATAAATGTGGCTATATAAATCATCCACAGATACCCCATCCGCCGTTTTTGAAAAATATGCCTGTAAACCTTCCAGCAAATCATATGCCTGTAGCCAGTATATATCAGCATCCATCATAAGCGTACCATGACCGATCACTTTATTTCTCCAGTTACCGATACTATCGTATCTTTCTTCGTCCGTATTTTTATGTGGCTGTACCCTTTGCAAAATACTTGTACGGTTCAAAAGCTCTGTTAAATACTCATGAAATCCAAAAATTCCTGCACATTTACAAATTGAATTCAGCAGTTCTGCCCATGATCCAATCGATAACGGTTTTCTCAGCATTTTAGCCATGATTTTTCTAAACTGCAAAAAAACTTCCTCATCGTTTTTCTGCGCACAGGCGTTTTCCTGAATCTTAGCATTTTTTTCCTGCATTAACTGTTCGCTGGTTGACGGAACATATGTATCGTCTCTTTTTATGGCAGAATCAATGACAATCATCGCAATGATCACAGGAATTTTCAAACAGGTTTCATAGATGTCTTTCAATCTGAATACAGAGCCGAAAATATCGTCTTTTTCAATGCTCTCCCGCAAAAGTTCATATTCTTTTTGTATCACACCCGGCAAATGCATGATCTGGGATTCATCGATCCAAAGACTGTCATTTTTCACCTGTTCTCTGAAATCTGTAATCATTTGTCTAAACACCTCGATTATTTATACGCCAAAAATTCTCTTGAATTAATGTTTATTTTAACACTAATTCAAGAGAATATATAGTTGTTTTTATAATGTTAAATTGTAGTACAATGGAGCTAATGATTCATTGTTTATCGCCATGGAATCTCATTCGTCATTATTTCTCTTCTGGATTTTGCTTCATAAATATGAAATTTTCCATTATTATATAACTCCAATGAACAAATCTTTCTGTTAAGAAAACCATTATCAGTTTCAATATAATCCTCTATGTGCCCATGAACTTTATATAGTTTAAATCCTCCCCATTGCTTATAATTTGGTATATAAGCACAATGTTCTTCTATCACCAACTCATCATTTTTTCGTTTTCTTTCTCCACGTTCACTAAGCTGTCCACCTTTTTTACTTCCACTATGACTTTCCGAACTATTCCATGATGCACTTTTTTCCGGATTAGGTGCTCCAGTCGATCGAGTAACCGCCCAAATCACAGCTACCACAATAATTCCTACAATGATAAATGCAAGAATTCCCGTTGCAATTGGAATAATATTTTCTAAAATCAATACTATTAATGGAATCAGCGCAAGTGCCATCAACAATGCGATTGCTGAGTATCCTAGCATCCATCTACAAGCTTTGATTGTGAGAATTAAAATAAAAAATATTGCAATTGTACAAAGTGTAACAATAGCATTAATCATAATGATTTTTTGCACTGACAGTGAATTTCCTCCAAAAAGCAATGGCACTCCGTCCATATTGCTTCCCTGCATCGCACACAAATATGAAATAAGAGAAATGATCAATCGAACTCCCGTTACTCCAAGATCTATAATCATAATAATTTTTTTTGCTATTCCTGTATTTTTAAAATACGTAAACATCAATAAGATGAACTCTACTAATAACAAGGCAATCAAGATTTTTCCAGCAACGCCACCTATGATCATTCCTGTAGTACCTGTTGTATACTTTCCTTCATAGCTTTGAAAAATTCCGTATTCTTTCACAGCTTGAATCTGTGCTGTGTAACCGCCTCTGGAAATAAACAGAATATATGCAATAATTCCATTGATCAAAGCATTTAATCCGATTCCCACAGTAACCAAAAACGCCAGGTTTTCGATGGGGTCTTGCTTAAAATCTTTTATTGAATCCTTTACATTGTTAATAAGATTCTTAATCATCTTTTGTTTCTTCCTCCACATTAATATACTATTTCATCAATCATATACTTCTTTGAAACTCTGTAAAATCTGGATTACTTCTTGTTCTTCCTTCGCTGTAAACTGACCATCTGGTGCTTCTGCAATAAATGCATACCATCCATAATGATAAAAAGAAAACTCATCCACATTTCCAGCCTGACCTACAAACTCTCTATCTCCAAGATAAGATGTTGGAACCAGTGCAAAAAATGTCGCTCCATCTATTGGTGTAAATTCTGAATCTGTTGGCATATATAGTTCTCCGATAATATGCACTCGCGCTACCATAAATTTGTCTACATCTGCAAAATCAGCCGCACTCTCTGGATCCCGAACCGTTGTCACAAAATCTGAATCTGCTGCTTTTGTAACATTTGCCTGCACCATAGACACACCTGAGTGACCGCCTATTTCCTCTTGAGGTATATCCCAATACGTAACCGTTACTCCACGATTATTAGAGATTACTATCTTCTCTTGAATATAATCTGTTAACGCGCCAACCTCTTCACTCTCTACTTTCCAACCAGACGGTATATCAAATTGAAATACACTTGCCTGCTCTATCTGATTTACATCTGCAAATCTTGTTTTATACGTTGTTCCCAGATTTCCAGTATCAGATTGAGAGGTACTAGTTTCCTGGGATGTATCGCCAGTATTTTTATCACTTTCAGATTCAATTGTTCCACCTACTTCCCAGTGTCTTGACCAAAATTTAGGTAATGAAGAATCAAAAATTTTCTTTTCAATATTATCTTTCGTAAATACAGGAATATCTATAACCAAATTTCCTTCAAGTTCCGGTCCTATTTCCAAATCAAGGTTTCCGCTCAATTCCATTTCCTTATTTCCATTTGCTGCTAACTTTGCCTCACCTTCTACAGAACCGTATACACCTGCTGAGATATCTATACCCGCTTTACCATATAATTTCGTAATATAATGAACATCTATCTTTGCTTCTCCATCTCCCGAAATACCGGCCTGTGTATCCCATTGCAGTGCATCAATATTTTTTTCACATTTTTTAATTGGTTCAATTTTTCCTTTTTTACTGTCATACAGTACTCCCAATGAACTTTCTATTGAAGGGTTATATGAAATCTCAACATTTCCTTCCAAATTTGCTTCTGCACCAACTGTAATTTCCACTTTATTGGTTACAACGATTGGAACGATTCCAGCCATAATCTGATAATTTGGTAGTCTTTTAGATAAAATTGCTGTTTCAAATTCTTTTTCGAGGCTTTTTCCAAAATCTGCCGTTACATCTGCTTCCGCTTTTGTTTCTATTGAAAGTCCACACTTTATATCATCATCTTTTATTTCTATGTCCAATTCCAGCCAGGCATCAAGTCCTGCATCATATGAAATTGTAAGCGGATCATCTTCTATTTCTTCAGATTTTCCTAACCAATAATCCTTCTCATCATCGTCATCATCCTCATCTTCTGATTCAGACTCTTCAGAGTTATTCGTTGTATCAGCGCTTTTTTCCTTTTTTGTATTTGAAAGCTGAATTGCAGAATATGAACCACTTGTTTGTATCATTGCATTGTTGATAATGCCTCCATCTGCAGTTGTCTCACTTTGAAATCCAACTTCCTCCATACCATCATCTGTTAATACAAATCTTTTAATGATACTGGCTTTTTCAAATACATCCGTCAGCAATGCCGGTTCCGTTTCAACTATGTAGTCACCATCCTTTTTTTCAACATTTGTAACTCTGCGGATAAATCCATCTTCTGCTCCGTCAATAATACCGGCAACCAGCACATCTCCTTCTTCGTATTCTGGTTTTTCGTCATATACCAGACTATTATCGGTGATCTGATCCGGTGCATTATTTTCATCAATGACATACACATTATCTTTTACAATAACATCTTCTGTACTCGATGCAGACTGCTTGTTACTCTTTTGATTTTTCACAAGGAATAATGCTGCAATGATTGCGACGATAATTATAATAATAAATATGATCCATTTGGGGAATTTCCTATTCTTCAAAAATTTTATCTCCTATCGTTGTTCTAAATCTTCTTATCTATTTAATGCAATTGAATTGCAATCATGACCACTGCCTTCCATCTGATTTTCATTCAGATTAATACTTACGATTACATCCTGTTTTGTTGATGACCATTCTTTTATTTTGCTAGGTTTGTTAATCCAATCCCCTGCTGCCAGTCGAAGCGTTAAGGAATTTTCTTCGATTGTTCCAGATACATTATAACTTCCAGCTTCTGAAAACTGATTCAATACATCCGGTGTATATGTGTAGGTACCTGTAACCTGATTTCCATTTACATTTAATTCCAATACGGCATCTCCAGCATACGGTACTGCCAGATAACGCCCGATCCATTTGCCAGCCCAGTCAACACTCTTTACTTGTATTTTTTTTGATGAAACCACAGAGTTCCATCCAGTTTCATTCTCATATGTATTTTCAACGGTAAACTGTACATCACATACTGTATTTACTTTCGTAAATGTACAACTGCACTCATACTTCTGATTTTTTCCTTTATTGATCACATTTTGACTGTTAATCTTAAAATCAGAAATCTGGTCTCTTGTAACAGTAACTTCCTGATCCGTTGTATGGCTGTCTCGCAATGTAAATGTCTCATTTGCCAGCAATCCAGTCAAATCATCTTCTGTCATATTTAATGCTTTTGTCTCATTTACGACTACTTCAAAATCGTCATTTGCTTTACAGGAAACCAGTTCCCAGGATTTATCAAATTCAAAATCAGCAGTTAATGTACCTGTTGCTTTTTCCACTCCACTGTCTAATGTAATAGTAACAGATACCTCATCCTTGTTATTTTCCAGGTCAGAGTTTCTCTCATCTACAGTGATTTTTGAAATATCACTAGCCTCAATATCCCAATCCTGTCCATCTACACGGATTCTTTGATTCACAAGTTCATCTGTAATTGTTTCATCATCCACGCCTTTCAACGGTTTCATAAGCCAGGAATTCGCATCACTGACAGAGATATTGCCAATTTCCCAGTCTTTGTCATATTTATAATATGTAACCTGTACCCCCTTTTCATAAGATATATCATCTTTGTGTGTTGTTACCACACATAAAATGGAATCTGTTTTATTTTTCTTATCAGTTGTTCGATCTGTAATTTCAATACTGTCAAGGGTCTCTCCATCACGGAGCAGCTGATCATCTCCACAACTGATCAAATCATCTTTGATTTCATCTTCCTTCGGAGCAGATGAACACCCTGCTACGAAAACTAATGCCATTGCTACCATAACCATCAGTAATAAATTTCTCTTTTTCATAACAATTCTCCTTCGTTTTATCATTTTATCTATATTTTAATATAATTTCGTTCCTATTGCAATACATATTGCATTACATATAACATTGCATTTTATTTTGTCTTTGCAATGCTTATTTATATTTCTTTTTGCAATATTATAAAGTAAGCAGGAGGTGAGACCGTGGCATTTCAATTAAAACCAGATCGAAAAGCTACCGAAAACAAAACCATTCGTTTTCCTTTGGAGCTGATCAACAAAATTGACGAAGCTATTGCATCCGGAGATGTGCCCATATCATTTTCCGGTTTTGTAATCCAGGCATGTGAGTATGCTCTAGACAATATGGATATACCAAATACAGACAAATAGCACTTATATGATAACGATATTGCTTCGCCGGTAATATTGTATCTGTGGAACAGTTTCGCCGACTGTTCCACTTTTCTTTCCTAGCAACAGCTCCGCCACATTTTGTATTGTACAGATTGGAATCTAAGATATTTCTCCATCCCCATCTGACATGAGCAATTATAGCTCTTACTATTCTTGTTAACGAGTCAAATTTGTTGCGAAGACTCTTTTTTTATTGCTTTATATGTCCCATCTAAACCGTATTCATAATATTTTTTTGCTTCTTCATCATACGCCAGATACAACAACCTTTTTCTATATGTGACAGAACCATCGATATAAAAATGGCTTTCTCCATCAAAGTAAATACCTTGAAACCTTTTATTTCCAGCAACCAGAGATGCAGCGACATGTCCTGCAATAATGTCTTTATAAAAATGTCCAATGGATGGTGGAAATTTTCCCGTCATGACATAATCCGGCGTTCCAAGTGTGCACCACTCCACTTCTTCTGCCGGTATCGTCTCATCCACCCCTGCATGTACAAAAATCTGCGTTTCCGTTTCATAATATAATCGCAGCATTCTCATCCACGACAACAAATTTTTATGATTACTTTTTATGCACGTTTTCACATAAACAATCCTTGTTTCCCGATCTGGCTTTAACTCCATTTTTTTGAGCTGTTCTTTTGTTAAAAATGATCCCGTTGTAAAAAAATCTCCATCCTCATCCAGCCAGACATCTTCGTTTTTAAAAAGGAATTCTTCAAACCATACTTCATGATTGCCTTTTAAAACAATTACTTTGTCTGATCCAAATTCCTGTTCCAGATCATATGCCAGTTTCAAACATTGATAACTTTTATCTCCCCGGTCAATGTAATCACCCAGTAATATTAATCTGCTATTACCCTTTTGTAATAACGGTCTCATCTGTTCCATTCTTTTTTTCATTGCTTCATAATGACCATGAATATCGGACATTGCATAAATCATATTGTGTACTCCTCGAAAAGCAGAAAAATGTTCTTTTTCATTTGTTCGTTGCTTTCTGATTATAAGTATATCGATAAAAATGTTCTTAATAGTCAAAAAAAGTTGCGAACACTCTTGTGTCCACAACTTTTTTCTTTCTAGTTACATGATAACAGTTGTTCCTACATCAACATTTTCTAATAACCAATTTAGGTTTTCCTGCGAAACTCTTATGCAGCCTGATGTAAATGTATCATCTTTACTTACCGGTTCATAATCCTGCATAGTTTCCTTTGTTGCATTCGAAGCATATAAATCACTATGAATGAAGTAATCCTCAAATATCACCAAATATCCAAAAAACTTTACTTGATCCAATTCTGGATAATATCCACTGACATATTCTTCCGCAGACTTCCCTTCCACCTGAAAAATTCCTGTTGGTGTCGATGACTTTTCACCACCATAAATACAATCCATGGATTTGATTTCTTCATACATAACGTAATTCGAAGAATCAAAGTCTGAGCGAATAGAATAGTATTTGTGCAGAACAGAGTTGTCAGCTTTTTTGTATAGTTCTAGTTGGCTGGATGTACGGTTGAGTTTGAGTAAGTATTTTTTTCCTATAGCACTACTAAATTTATGAATTATTAAAAATTTTTCCATTCCTACTTAATACTTGGTATTTTCTCTTCTATTTGTTCCCAAGGAATCTCCTTTCGTATCTCCGCTAACGCTTCTTCGGATTTTTTTCTTTTACTCACTACCATGATCAAAGTAGATACAATCTTTCTACGTTCTATTCCTGCTGCAATTGCCATCCATAATAGCAATTCTTCACATTTGCATTGATTATAGTATGTAAACTTTTTTTGACCTAAATCTTTTACTTCACCCACACTTGAGAAACAATACTTACCATTCAATTCTTGATACAAAATATATGCAACCAAAAGATGCCATGCCTGATCATAATCTATATCATCTTTCAAAATCCATTTTTTTACGTCATCAACCGTATATCTTCGTAATGCACCAAATTTCTTATTCATCTTGTTTTTCATAATATATTTAATCAACAGAACAAATACACTATCATCATCCATATCACTACAAAAATATATGTCTTTTTCCTTTAACACTTTACATGTATTCATCAGCTTTAGATAACCACTACTTTCTGTTTTTTGTCCATATGCAATGATATAAAGTCCCAATAATTCTAGTAAATCCACACAATCACAGTCATTTTGTAAAATATAGTCTAACTCTTTCTTTGCTTCAATTTCATCGTTAGTTTTTATTCTAACTTTTAAATATTTCTTTTTAAAATAAAACTCAAATACATCTTTATATGTTCTGCTCATATCCTATTCCTCAATTTTTTAATACTCAAAGATCACTTTGCAATTTTAATGCTTCTTTCTGCTTCCAACCATCTTCGCAATCACTCCCACCACCACAGCAGTAATCGCCAAACTCACAATCCCCATATCAATCGGACTTCCTTTAATAAAATCAACGATTGTCAATACGGATGCAATAATGGAAAGCGCACCAAACAACGTAATAATATTCATTAATTTATTTTCACGCTCTGCACTTGCCCGTTCTAATTCCTCATCTAAAAGATTTACTTTCTCCTGTATATCCCGCATATAATCATTCACACCATTAATTTCTAACAATAAACGATATATTTCACATACATTATTCCAGCATGAAATCTGAGAGGGAGTATAAGTTTCATAAGCGCGGACTTTGAGAACTGTCCGTTTGATTTCACGGATATTTTCTTCTTTGTTACCAGCAGATTTTACCTTTTCATAAATGAGATCATTAATCTGAACACAAACATATTTTTGAAAAAGAGCTATAATTGTCAAAAGCAAATCACACTTAACCCGCTTCCATATCAATTCTACCGAGATTGGCTCAGCTTTTACATCTTCTTTTATTTTAGCTTTATCACCATACACATAACTGATAGATTGCGATGAAATACAACATCCCCAGCCATAATCCATCTGTTTTACATCTCGCGCCCCAGAAACATATACAATATCTTTTTCCGAACTATCTTCAAATGCAGAATCAATAGGAATCAGTCGATGTGCATTATATGTCACACGCTCCAAAGTTTTCAACTCATTAAAACGTGTCGCTACAAACGCCGCATTAAGCCAATAAGATTCGCGGAAAATATCTGTTGTATCGTCCATGATATAAATGTCAAAATTAAGTTCTTTTAAGATATCATCCAGGATTTTTTCTTTTATCTCCACGCAAAATTCTTCTTTTAATCCCTGCACTTTATCATAATCCAACATATATCCAGGATTTATCAATTCATAAAAATTATCTACCGAAAAATCCTGATTCACTAACAGAATCGTCAAAAATGCCAATTCACTCTCTGGGAAATAATATAAATGAATATCTTTCACCTCAACATATTCTTCTTTTGAAGCATTTTTTTCTGAAAAACAAATCTGTTTTAATTTACAGCTTATATGATATTGGTCAACAAAATCATTTCTATTTTTGCATCGGCTAGTCAAAATATCAGACAGGTCTGAGGCATCTATGTTTTCATACGCGAAAACATTCTTTCCAGATTCATCCTGCTTTTTCAAAATGATGTCAATTGCCTCCTGACGACTCATTTTTAATTTTCCTTTTGGATTATCATGCAATGGAAGAATGAGATAACTTCCCCATTTCGCATTTTGAAATAAATCTTTCTTTGTGGAAAATTCATCTTTTGTCAAAAAAGATTTTATCATTTTCTTTTGTTCCTTCCCTTTTATCTATAAACATGAATTTACCTATACCTTATCTACAAAAATCTCACGCATTATTCTTCTGTACAGATCTCATCATAATCCTCAAACATAATCCGAATACCATTATCTTCGTTTTCTATATGATAATGTCCTGCATACCACTCGGAAAACTCAAGTCGATCATAAATCGTCTGTAGCCATTTTTCGGTTGATTTGTCTACGGATGACTGGTCTAATCCCGGAATAAATGCCCATACAGGCTCTACTTCTATTGGAACTGTATGAGAAAGTATGATATCGACCTTCCAATCTGCGCGTTCCAACTGCTCCTCTACAAACGCTTTCATTGCTTCGTCTGGCTGTTCTGTATCAAACCATTGAAGTCCATGACTAAGCCTATAGTACTTGTCTACACTATATGCCCCACCAATTGCCATGGCCGAGTACCCGTTAAAATGATAGATTTCTCCATCTTTGGCAAATAATATATTGGGATACATTTCTTCTCTGTATACAAGTCCGCCGTTCCATGGAAACAACTCATAATCTGACGGAGACTCCCACGGACGTCCTTCATGATTTCCATGCACACAGAATAATGTAATATCCATATTTGCAATCTGATTTTTTACATTCCAATCGCGAATATCCAGCCAATAATTAATTCCTGCATCACCCAGAATAATCAGTACGTCATCTGTAGTGGTCTCATTTAACTGACAAAATTCTTCGATTCTATCAAAATTTCCGTGTGTATCTCCTGTTATGTAAAAATGCAATACCCTTTCCCTCCCCTTGTCTCCATATATAACGAATCATACATTTTTCAAGCCAAAAATGCAGTCTTTACATGTAATATCTCCTCCGTTTTATCATTTTTTACATTTTAATATAATCCCGCTATTTTTGCAATGCAGATTGCATTACATATCATATTATATTATATTACATTTGATTTTATCTCTTGCAATGCATTTTTATATGAGAAATTATAGCTCTTACTGTTTTTGTTAACGAGTCATATTTGTTGCAAACACTCAAGTATATTAAAAACTGCTCTTAAAGCAAAAAAAATGCGAACACCTTTGTGTCCACAACTTTTTTCATTCAACATATAAGTTAAATATTAAATTTTTCCACACCTAAAATGAGATTCGCACCTTGTTTGTGTGGAAAGTTTTAGTCATTAATTATCCAGTTATATCTCATCAAAACTTTCAAACATAATCCGTATCCCCATAGATTCTGTTTCCACATGATAATGTCCTGCATACCACTCCGTAAACGCCAGTCGGTCATAAATTGTCTGCAGCCACTCTTCTGTCCCTTTATCTACAGTAATCGGTTCCTTTCGCGGCTTAAAAGCCCAGGTTGGCTCCGCCTTAATCGGAACGGTATGAGATAAAATAATATCCATCTTCCAACCAAATTTTTCCAACTGCTGCTCCACAAATTCTTTGATTGTGTCATCCGGCTGCTCCGATGCAAACCACTGAAGTCCATGGCTGATGCGATAATCCTTATTTATCGTTCCCGCGCCGCCGATCGGCATCACTGATTTTCCGTTAAAATCATAAATCTCCCCGTCTTTTGCAAATAAAATATTCGGATATTTTTCTTCTTTGTATACAAGACCGCCATGCCATGGCACCAGTTTGTAATCCGCCGGAGATTCCCATGGCCGACCTTCATGATTGCCGTGTATACAAAAACATGTAATCTGTATTCTGGCCACACGCTCTTTTAGCTTTTCATCTTTCGAACTTAGCCAGTAATTGATGCCGGAATCCCCCAGAATGATCATGACGTCATCTGTCGTGGTATGATGTTCCTGGCAGAAGGATTCCACCCGGTCAAATTTTTTGTGTGTATCTCCTGTAATATAAAAATGCAAAAACGATTCCTCCCCTGTGCCTTTGTTCTTTTAGTATCTGCATTTTCAGGAATAATGTCAACCAAAAGAGGAACAATATCATTTATTTTTTGATATTGTCTCTTATTATTTTTCTTATTACTTTTATGCTATTTCTGTTACATTTTTAGAATTTCAAATGATGAATTGCCTGTTTTCCACTCTTCTGTGCACCACGGGCATACTCAAATTTCGGATAGCCGAATCCCATGGCCGTTGCCACAAAATGATCTTCCGGAATACCAAGTTTTTCCCATACATCCGGCATCAGTTTCATAACGTTCATCGGGAAACCAAGATACACACAGCCAAGTCCCTTAGATTCACATAACAGTTCAAAGTAAGCCAGAGTAATTCCCACTTCTACTGCTGCCGAGCCAAATTTTTTCGGCATATGCGGAATAATAATATGCGGTGCAGAGCAGAAATAAATATCTCCGTTCATGGCCTGCGGACCGCGGGCTTCCATAATTCCGTAGGATTCCTCATCCCAGGAATACGGATAGATTCCCTGTTTTTTCAGGTCTTTGACACCTTCACAGATCATCTTGCGCAGTTTGTCCAGTTCTGCGCGGTCATCAATGACCGTGAATTCCATTTTCTGCTTATTTCCGCCAGTCGGTGTTGCCTCCAGTGCCGCAAGCAGTTCATTTAAAAGTTCCGGATCCACATTTTCGTCTTTGTAATGACGGCAGGAACGACGGCTGCAGACCAGACGCTCCAGATCTGTAGAAATTGCATCACTTGGTAACGGAAGACTGTTTTCCGGCTTTTTACCAAGCACACTGATGGCCCCGTTCGGACAGACGGTCAGGCAATGCTGACATCCCCAGCATCCGTACCAGTCCATACTTTTTACCGGTTTCAGGCTTGGTTTTTTATATTCATTCATTTCAATCAGCATAGACGGACAGGCAAGCTGGCATAAACCACAGCCCACACATTTACTCTCGTCTACTTGAAATCTCGTATCAATTAAACTCATTAATTGGCTCCTCCTGATATTTTTATTTGTGTCACAACGTAAGGGTAAGTAGTGTGGTTTTCACACAATCTGGTAAAAATGGACTCTGGCTATTTTTTCTCGACCAGCGATTGCTAGCGGGCGAGACAAAATCGCAGAGTCCTTTTTCATAACCTAACAAAAGCCACACAATTACCCGAAAACTATATAATATAAAACCAGTTCTCATCCTGTTCTAAATTACTGATCTCCATGGTTGTTTTTCCACCTTGCTTAAACTGCAGTTCCTGCCCTTTAATGCTGACCGTCGTTCCCGCCGGAATGGATTTTGTGATAAACGCATTACCGCCGATAACAGAATCTCTGCCAATGACAGTCTCTCCACCAAGGATGGAAGCACCGGAATAAATCGTCACATTATCCTCAATGGTAGGATGACGCTTTGCATTTTTCAGTTTCTGTCCGCCTCTGGTAGACAATGCACCTAAGGTAACACCCTGATATATTTTGACATTATCTCCGATGATCGTCGTCTCACCGACTACGATACCGGTACCATGGTCGATAAAGAAATGTTTTCCAATGGTTGCCCCCGGATGAATATCAATTCCGGTCACACTGTGCGCATACTCCGTCATAATACGCGGAATCAGCGGTACGGAACGGATAAACAGTTCATGTGCCAGACGGTTGATCGTGATAGCAAATAATCCCGGATAAGCCAGAATGATCTCGCCATAGCTGTTTGCTGCCGGATCTCCTTCTAATGCTGCCTGCAGATCTCCCTCCAGATATTCACGGATCTTCGGAATCTGTCGCAGGAAATCTACTGTGATCTCGTAGCTTTCTTTTTCAATCTGTTCCCGGCATTTTCCATCCAACTTCGGACAGAATTTTGAAACTTTTGCAATCTGTCTGCTGAGACGATACAGTACATCCTCGATTAAAGTTGATAAATGATGGTTTGCATGATAGCTTTTGTATGCACGATCTCTGTAATAACCCGGATAAATAATCTTCAGTAATTTTTCAATAATATCAATGATCACTTCTTTATTTGGCTGATCATAAAAATCTTCCATCTTGTCAATGGTGCGATCCCGTTCATAATCAGCAAGGATGGAATCCAGAATTTCTTCTGCTTCTTTTCCCTCTATATTTCTGCTCATATCTGACATACTATTCACCTTTTTCTTTCTCAATCAATTCATTATATTACACTGGAATTGGTAATATCTTTCCACTTTTGGCATATTCTTATTTTATTTTTTAATGCACCCCTGAACATCCTATGACTGGAAATCTCCACGGTCACTGACCAGAGTAAATCCGACACTCTCCACTCTGCGTCCCAGGCATCCGCGGCATTCCGCTGCTTCCTCTCCGGTGCAGATCTTGTTATCATACAGATCATACTGTTTCCGGTTTTTCACCGGTGAGAGGTTTGGCATTACAACATTCGCTCCATGCTGCAATCCTTTTTCTCTTCCAAGCGGATCTGCCGTTCCAAGTGCCGTTGTCGCCGGAAGCAATACATGCGGCAGCATAATGCGGATTACGGACAGTAAAAACAACGTCAATGGAACACTTCCGGACGGCTCCTTGGCAAACATGGTATCATGATGTGGAATAAACGGACCGATACCGACCATCTGGGGATCCAGTTCTTTTAAAAATACCAGATCATCCGCCAGCGTCTCTGCGGTCTGCTCCGGAGAACCTACCATAAATCCTGCTCCTACCTGATAACCAAGTGTCTTTAAATCGTATAAACACTGCTTACGTGCCTCCAGACGCATCTCTTCCGGATGCAGTTTCCGGTAATGTACATCATTGGCAGTCTCATGACGAAGCAGATAACGATCTGCGCCCGCTTCCCGGAAACGTTTATAACTCTCATAAGATTTTTCACCAATTGACAACGTAATGGCACAATCCGGATAACCTGCACGAATCTTCCGTACAATATCTACCATACGATCATCGTTGAAATACGGATCCTCGCCTCCCTGCAAGACAAAAGTACGAAATCCTAACTCGTAGCCATTCTCACAACAGGCTAAAATTTCCTCCTCTGTCAGCCGGTAACGTTTTGCATTCGGATTACTTCTGCGTATTCCGCAGTAATAACAGTCGTTTTTACAATAATTGGTAAACTCGATCAGCCCTCTTGTATACACATCAGTACCATAAACCTCTTTTCGGATGCGGACAGCTTCTTCTGCCAGCAGCGCATCTACCTGTGGATCATCCGCCATTTTGATCAGTTCCGCAAACTCTTCCCGGGTTAAATTATGTTCCCTGATTAATTTCTGTGCTGCATTCATTTCTTACTTCCCCTTTTATATCCCTTTTTCACAGGTTACTCTCATTTATAATTGCTGAAACAATACTATATTTTTCATCCAGACGCTGCGTTAAAAATGTTCCGTTTTTAACTGTATCTTTTTGCGATCTCTGTCTCAATGATCGTCGCTCCGCCGACAACCACATCGCCATCATACAGAACCACCGCCTGGCCACAGGTAATGGCACGTTGCGGCTCATCAAATACCACACGGATCTTGTCCGGCTCCGGCTGTGTCACAGTTGCCCACTGTTCTTCATGACGGTAGCGCACTTTGGCTTTCACGCGCATTTCCCCTTCAATATGATCCACGGAAATAAGATTCACATCATTTGCGATCAGTTCTTTGGAAAACAGATCTTCGTTTCTTCCCAAAATAACCTGATTTTTCACCGGATCCACGGCTACCACATACATAGACTCTTTTAATGCAAGACCGAGTCCTTTTCTCTGCCCGATCGTATAACGGATGATTCCTTTGTGACGTCCCAGCACATTCCCCTCCAGATCTACAAAATCTCCTTCCGGATAGGTCTTTCCACGATACTGTTCAATGAAATCTGAATATTTTCCGTTTACGACAAAGCAGATATCCTGGCTGTCATGTTTTCTTGCATTGATAAAACCCTGTGTTTCCGCAATTTCTCTGGCCTCAGTCTTATGCATGCCGCCCAGCGGAAACTGCACATGTGCCAGTTGATCCTGTGTCAGAGAATACAGTACATAACTTTGATCTTTGCTCAGATCTACGGATTTTTTTAATAAGTAACGTCCGGTTTCCTCATTATATTCAATCTGTGCATAATGTCCGGTGACCACATAATCATAAGACAGCTCTTTTGCACGCTGAAACAGTTTTTCAAATTTCAGATAACGGTTGCAGTCAATGCATGGATTCGGTGTACATGCATTCTCGTAAGAACATACAAATTTCTCCATCACTTCTTCTTTGAAGCGATCTGAAAAATTAAATACATAATAAGGCATTTCCAGTGCCCGGGCCACACTTCTGGCATCTTCTACATCATCTAAAGAACAGCAGGTATGCTCTCTGCATACAACCACATCCTCATTCTGAAACAGCTTCATAGTAGCGCCGATACACTCATATCCTTTTTCTTTCATTAAAAAAGCGGCTACGCTGGAATCAACGCCGCCGCTCATTGCGATTATTGCTTTTTTATTCAAAGGCTACGTCTCCTTTTTATCATACTATTCAAGAATCTACGGATTATATCGCCTGTATCTTCCAGTCATGATATAACCCCATGTTATCCTAGTATTATAGTATTTTTTACTGATAAAAATCAAGTAGTAGCATATATTTCTTTAGATATAGTACATACTTTCGTCGTACTTTTCAAATTCCTGATATTCTTTCACCAGATCTGCCAGTGTCAGATTCATCAGAATCTGATCCAGCTGACGGTTCACCTCATCAATTACCCGTGTCTGAATGGCCGCTGCAATTCCTTTACAGTCACTCTCTTCTGCCGTATCTTCATCTGCAATGTGATAAGTTCCATCCAGGGCTTCCAGAATCTCAGCCACAGTAATTTTCTCTGCCGGATGATTCAGCAGATAGCCCCCCTGCGGACCTTTGATACTTTTGACAATACCTGCCCGGCGCAGTGCAGCAAATACCTGCTCCAGATACTGCGGAGAAATATCATTTCGTTCCGCGATGCTGTTTAATGCCACATGTCCATTTTGGGAATATACGGATAAATCGATCAGAGAGGTTAGTCCATATCTGCTTTTTTTCGAAAACTTCATTTTTATAATACCTCCCATACTCCAATTTAATTCTACATCATTTAATTTAACAGGCGGATTGCAGTAATACAACCCGCCTGAATTTCTATATTTTTTTCATTTTTTACTGAATTGCTTTGAAAGCTTCATCCAGATCCTGAATGATATCGTCAATATTCTCTGTACCGATAGACAGACGAATTGTGTTTGGTTTGATTCCCTGATCAGCAAGTTCTTCCGGTGTGCACTGGCTGTGTGTAGTTGTTGCCGGATGGATCACCAGAGATTTTACATCTGCAACATTTGCAAGCAGGGAGAACAACTCCAGATTGTCGATGAAGTCTTTTGCTTTCTGCTCGTCACCTTTGATTTCAAATGTGAAGATAGAACCACCGCCATTCGGGAAATATTTTTTGTATAATGCCTGCTGGCTCGGATCCTCAGATACAGACGGATGATGTACACGCTCTACCTGTGGATGGTTGTTTAAGTACTGAACTACTTTCAGTGCGTTCTCTACGTGACGCTCTACACGTAAGGACAGTGTCTCAAGTCCCTGTAAGAACAGGAAAGAGTTGAACGGAGAAATGGTTGCTCCGGTATCACGCAGTAAGATTGCTCTGATTTTTGTAACGAAAGCTGCCGGTCCAACAGCTTTTGTGAAGCTGATACCGTGATAACTTGGGTTCGGATCTACTAAAGAAGCAAATTTTCCGGATGCTTCCCAGTCGAATTTACCACTGTCTACGATCACACCACCAATACTTGTTCCATGTCCGCCGATGAATTTTGTTGCGGAATGAACAACGATATCTGCGCCGTACTCAATTGGGCGAACCAGGTATGGGGTTGCAAATGTATTGTCGATTACCAGCGGAATCTTATGCTCATGAGCGATATTTGCCAGTGTCTCGATATCCACTACATCAGAGTTCGGGTTCCCAAGTGTCTCAATGTAAAGTGCTTTTGTATTGTCCTTGATTGCTGCTTTTACTTCGTCAATATTAAACGGATCTACAAATGTAGTCTCGATGCCGTACTGCGGAAGTGTGTGCTCCAGCAAGTTGAAGGAACCACCATAAATATTTTTTGCAGCTACGATATGATCTCCGGCCTGAGCAAGATTTTCAATGGTATAAGTAATCGCTGCCGCTCCGGAAGCTACTGCTAATGCTGCAACGCCGCCTTCCAGTGCTGCCATTCTCTGCTCAAATACGTCCTCTGTCGGGTTTGTCAGACGTCCGTAAATGTTACCTGCATCTGCAAGTCCGAAACGTGCCGCTGCATGATCGCAGTTGCGGAATACATAGGAAGATGTCTGATAAATCGGTACTGCTCTTGCATCTGTAACCGGATCCGGATTCTCCTGTCCTACGTGTAACTGTAATGTCTCAAATTTAAAATTTCTGTCTTTTCTTGCGATTTTCTCTGCCATTTCTCTCAACCTTTGCCTTTCATAATCTGTCCTGTTCAGGATCTGCTGTCTGCCATCCTGCTGTTGTCTTTGTTTCACAGATTCTGATAACAGTTCAAATTCACTTGAACGTATCAAATCACTCTAAAACATTCTTGCTCTCACAGTTTTTTCTATTCCTCTGTGAATAATGGTGTTGAATAATATCTGTCACCTGTATCCGGTAATAATGCTACAATTGTTTTTCCTGCAAATTCCGGACGTTTTGCCACCTGAATTGCTGCGGATAATGCTGCTCCGGAAGAAATTCCGACTAAAACGCCTTCTTTCTTTGCCAGAAGTTTTGCTTTTTCAAATGCATCATCATTTTCAATTGTAATAATCTCATCATATACCTGTGTATTTAATACGTCCGGTACAAAACCAGCGCCAATACCCTGAATTTTGTGAGCTCCGCTCTTACCTTCGGAAAGTACCGGAGATGTTGCAGGCTCTACTGCGATAATCTTGACATCCGGATTTTTGGATTTCAGATATTCGCCTGTACCTGTTAATGTTCCGCCTGTACCTACACCTGCGATAAATACATCTACATTTCCGTCTGTATCGTTCCAGATCTCCGGACCTGTGGTTGCTTTGTGTGCTGCCGGGTTTGCCGGATTTACAAACTGTCCCGGGATGTAGCTGTTTGGAATCTCTTTTGCGAGTTCATCTGCTTTTTCAATGGCTCCTTTCATTCCTTTGGAACCTTCTGTTAAAACAATCTCTGCGCCATAAGCTTTTAAGATGTTTCTTCTCTCAACACTCATGGTCTCCGGCATGGTAAGGATGATTCTGTATCCTTTTGCTGCTGCGATGGATGCAAGACCGATACCGGTATTTCCTGAAGTCGGCTCAATGATAACAGAACCTTCTTTTAATAATCCTTTTTCTTCAGCGTCCTCAATCATTGCTTTTGCAATTCTGTCCTTGACACTTCCTGCCGGATTGAAGTATTCTAATTTTACAAGGATTTTAGCGTTGAGCTCCTGATCTTTCTCTACATTTGTAACTTCAACCAGTGGTGTGTTACCGATTAAACCAAGTGTTCCTTTATAAATGTTAGCCATTGTTTCGTCCTCCTATAAATCATATCTGTTTTCTATGTTTTATTTGTTGAGTGTATTATATTCCCATTATTCCTATTTGTCAACTAGGTTTTGAAAGTTTTTTATATTTTTTCACAAAGAATACCGTAAAACCGCGTAAATACTGGGTATATGGCTGTTTCTATTTTTCAAAAATGACAAAAAAGGACCTTCTTCAGACGTTTTTCTGTCCAAAGAAGGTCTTTTTTGTTTCACCAACTTATCAGGTATGTTTTATATTTTATCTTATTTTTTAACTCGGATAGCTGCTACAGCGCAGTCATCTGCTGACTTTCTCCACTTTGGGCTCTGCAGAACTTATCTTCTCGATAAAGACATTATAGCAGAAACCGCACCACATAGCACCCCTGCGCAGACCCAGATGATCCAGGTCACATCCCATCGATTTGTCAAAAAGCTGACTGCCAGATAGATTGCGGTTACAGAACGCCAGTAAATTTTGGAAACCTGTTTTCTTCTGCCACTGCTCTGCTTATTTTTCACGCTGTAGTCCTCTTCCTCCAGCAAAATCTGGTAACTTCCTGTGATTGTTCCTGACCACACAAAGAAAAAAGTTGCAATTGCCACAAATATCAGCAGAACGGCAAGACTGTAGATATAATAAATATCCGGCATGGAAAATGCTGCCATCAGCATCATCGGCACCACACTGACAATGGAAAGAATCACACCGGTCACCGTGCATTTACGACTCAGCGGGGCAAATTCCTGTTTTTCTTCCAAAACCATCTTTCGAACTTCCTCTTCCGCTACGATATGCTGTGTTTCAAAAGAACAAAAGCGTTCCTGATGCGCACCCTTAATGATAAAAATTGCGACTGCCACAGCCACTATGCCCAGAAGGATCGCAACGCCCATTCCACCTGCCATATCCTCCGTGATCGGAAGCACCTTATATTCTGCCATTCCGCCAAGCAATAAAAGCCATACCGGAGATAATATACACAGAAACGTTCCTAATGCGATCCACGGGGCTTTGTGTTTTGCCCATTCAAGATAATCCCTTGCCTCCTGCATAGAAACATGATGCGTTGGAATTTCTTCACTTCGTGTATCTTCTCCAAATTGCTGCTGCGTGCTATTTTGATTACTACAAAAATTTGTCATACCCGACGTATCCGTTTTCATCTGTTCATTCTGTAAATCTTCAAATGTTGTTTTTCTCTCGTTCAACTCCATTTCTTCTTTTAAAAGAGTGTCTGTGGATACACCAAAAATCTCACTCATCTTTAAGATTTTATCCAGATCTGGCACGGACGCTCCGCTCTCCCATTTCGATACAGACTGTCGTGATACAGAAAGCTGCTGCGCCAGTTCTTCCTGCGACCAGCCGCGTTGCTTTCTCAATGTCATAATTTTTTCTGCAAGTTTCATAACCCTTGATACCTTTCCTAGTAATAAATATAAGAAAGTGTGCTATCACACATTTGCGTGCTTGTAATTATCAATAGCACATCTTTCTTATTCGCGCCGAGCACGTTTAACCGAGCTTTCTAAGCGAGGGCTACTTCTTGAACTGTGTTCAAGAAGGGTAATTTCTTTTCGTGCGAGTGTGCATCGTTTGCATGGAGTAAAGCGGACATTCGCAATTCGCTTTCGCTATTTGCTCATGAACACAGTCATCTTGCAACCTGCGTTCATTATACGAAAAATCCCGATTGACAACCACCAATTACCCTTGAAAATCCGTCAACTGGCAGTTGCATCTTCCAGTTTTTTTAGTTTTCCTCTTTTTTCTCTATTCTATCGTAATCATCCAGGAAATGATGTTTCACACCATCTTTCTTGTATGCAATGACGGTGCTTAAGTTCACATTTTCCACGCTTTTGAAAATATTGGATTCCACAAACGGATTTGTCTCTTTCAACTGACGGATCAGATTTTTCACTTCCACACGTTTTGATGTGTTCTCACTGCCGCAGGTGCTGCAGGTATCAGTAAACTTACATGCACACTGAATAAAGTGCAGGTCATTACTATCACGCCATTTTTTGATATCATCCTCACGAATCAGATACAGCGGACGGATCAGCTCCATGCCTTCAAAGTTTGTACTGTGTAGCTTTGGCATCATGGTCTGCATCTGAGCTCCGTAGAGCATACCCATCAGAATGGTCTCAATGACATCATCATAATGATGGCCCAGAGCAATCTTGTTGCAGCCAAGCTCTTTTGCTTTGCTGTATAGATGTCCGCGGCGCATTCTCGCACACAGATAGCACGGTGATTTTTCTATATTGAATACCGCATCAAAAATATCCGACTCGAAAATAGTGATCGGAATATTCATTCTCTTTGCGTTGGCCTCAATGATCTGTCTGTTTGCCAGGCTGTATCCCGGATCCATTACCAGAAACACCACTTCAAAGTTAAACTTATTATGGCGTTTCAACTCCTGGAAAAGTTTTGCCATCAGCATGGAATCTTTTCCCCCGGAGATACAGACTGCAATCTTGTCGCCCTCTTTTACCAGCTCGTACTCACGTACTGCACGGGTAAAACGACACCAGATGGTTTTCCGGAACTTTTTGCGGATACTCTGCTCGATTTCCAGATACTCCGGTGTCTCTTCTTCCTTTTTGGCTTCTTCTTTCTGTTTCATGGCTTCCATCAGCCAGGCTAAGTATCCACCATTCAGACTTTTTGCATCCACGCCGGCTTCCTGCAGTGCTTCCGCTGCCGGAACACTCATCTCACCTTTCTGGCAATAAATAACAACTGTCTTATTTTTATCAATTTCCTGTGATTCCGGCAGTTCCTCTGCACTCAGAGCCACACTGCCCGGGATCACACCATAAGAACGTGCACGCTCATCCCGGATATCAACTAACTGATAGCTGTTTTCCGGCATCGCAAACAGTTCCTGTACAGATAACTGTATTTCTCCCATATAATCTCCTTTCTACTGCGGTAATTCTGTCAGATCTTTTGTAATCTCACCTGCAATGATGAGTCCGACTACTGACGGCACAAATGCAAGACTTCCCGGAATCTGACGTCGCACGGTACATTTTCTTTCTGTTCCCGGTGGGCAGACACAGTTGTTTTTACAGCTGTTTTCGGAATCTTCGATCGGAGTCATTGGTTTTTCTTTGGAATAGACAACCTTCAAGTGATCAATTCCGCGTTTTTTCAACTCACGGCGCATCACTTTTGCTAATGGGCAGACCGAAGTTTCATAAATATCTGCCACTTCAAAAGCAGAGGCATCCATCTTGTTTCCTGCTCCCATGGAACTGATGATCGGCACACCTGCTGCTTTTGCCTGCTCCACAAGCATCAGTTTTCCGGTGACGGTATCGATTGCATCTACCACATAATCATACTGTGAAAAATCAAACTGATCTGCAGTATCCGGCATATAAAATGTCTTATACGTGTTGACAACCGCCTTCGGGTTAATCTCCAGAATACGCTCTTTTGCTACATCTACTTTATATTTTCCAATTGTTTTTCTTGTTGCAAAAATCTGACGATTTAAGTTTGTCATACAGATCCGGTCATCATCGATCAGATCCAGTGTTCCAACGCCCACGCGAGCCAGTGCTTCCACAGTGTATCCGCCGACGCCGCCGATACCGAATACGGCCACTCTGGCGTTGAACAGGCGCTGCATGTTGTCTTCTCCCAGAAGCAGTTCCGTTCTGGAAAACTGGTTCAACACAGCCGGGCGCGGCTTATGCGCACATTCTGTATGCAAAGAAGTATTTTCTTCCATAAATATTTATCCTCCATCGTACTTTTGATATTATTCGAACATTTCAGAACCCATATTTTTTGTAAGATTCTTTATTGTTTACTATTTTACTATGAATTAATTGCCTGTGATAGTATAGCGGATTTTCACACAAAAAACAATTACTTCTCGGAAAATAAACAATTTTCGTAACGATTCAGAGCCAGAAAGTTTTCCAGAAAAATGCGAATTATGTTTGCAAAATTCAAGTCGAACGCACGTGAGACTTGGTGCGTGATTCTGGTCAGCGTAAGCTGACATATTCTTCTCTGAATCACTGCACATCCTCGCGGAGCGTTTATCTCAGTCGGAGATTGTACTCCCACTGAGAAAGACTTGTTATTACTCACCACTTGCAGAAGTGGGAGTCTTCTCGACTGAGATAAATAGTTTTCCAGTGAGAAGCCAACATATACAAAAGAGAAGTCCGTAGAATCTTTTTTCAAAATTCCACGGACTTCTTATACTTACTTAAACACAATCGCTTGTTCAACACGACATGCTTTTTTTATTTATTTATTTTTTCCTGCTCATCCAACAGATTTTCCATACTCTTCAATCCAATATACAAAGTAGACGTATTATGTAGCAAAGAAGATGTGGTTGGCTGAATGATTCCGCCAACGCCAAGTGCGATCAGTCCTGCATTAAATCCCACAATAAAACGATAATTACGATGAATACGCTGCATCAGCCTGTTGCTGATTTTCTTCAATGTCACAATCTCATGCAGATTATCCGCTGCGATGGTAATGTCTGCAATCTCACGGGCAATGGCTGCACCATCACTGATGGCCACACCTGCATCTGCGGCAGACAGAGCCGGTGAATCGTTGATTCCGTCACCGATCATAATAACTTTATGACCAAGTGCTTTCTCCTGCTCTACAAAATTTGCCTTATCTTCCGGCAGAACTTCAGAATAATACTCATCCACGCCGACTTTATGTGCGATTGCTGCAGCCGTACGTTCACTGTCTCCCGTCATCATGACAATTTTTTGGATACCATTATCACGCAGATCCCGGATTACATCCGCTGCTTCCTCACGTACCGGATCCTCAATACAGATAACAGCTGCAAGCTGCTGATCAATAGCCATGTACAGACAGGAGCACTCCTCCGGCAGGTTGTTAAATATCACTTCTTTGCCTTCCGGAATCACACATTGCTCATCTTCAAATACAAAATGATAACTTCCGATCACTACACGTTTTTCTTCCATAAAAGAAGAAATACCATGTGCTACGATATATTCCACCTTGGAATGCATTTCCTCATGCTCCAGCTTTTTCTGTTTTGCTGCTGTCACAACAGCTTTTGCCATGGAATGTGGAAAATGTTCTTCCAGGCAGGCTGCGATACGAAGCAGCTCTTCCGGCTCGGAATCGTTGAATGGAATAACATCAATCACTGTCGGTTTTGCTTTTGTCAGTGTACCGGTCTTATCAAATACAATGGTGGTTGCTTCTGAAACTGCTTCCAGATATTTTCCACCTTTGACGGTAATGTCACACTGCTGTGCTTCGCGGATTGCGGAAAGCACAGAAATCGGCATTGCCAGCTTCAGTGCACAGGAGAAATCTACCATCAGGATAGACAGTGCTTTTGTGACATTTCTGGTAAGCAGCCAGGTCAACAAGGTACCACCCAGGGTATACGGAACCAGCTTGTCTGCCAGATGCTCTGCTTTTCCTTCCAGATTCGATTTCAGTTTTTCGGAATCCTCAATCATGGTAACGATCTTCTCATATTTTGTAGCACTTCCGGTTGCTTTTACACAGATGGTAAGCTCGCCCTCTTCCAATACAGTACCTGCATAAACATAAGAATCTATGCTTTTTGCAACCGGTACAGATTCTCCGGTCAGAGAAGCCTGATTTACGGTAGCATCGCCCGTCGTTACCACACCATCAAAAGGAATAATGTTTCCGGCATGAACAATGATCTCATCGCCTTTTTCAATGGTTGACGCAGATACCAGAATTTCCTGATCTCCAACTTTCTGCCATACTTTTTCTACGTTCAGAGACATGCTGCGCGCCAGATCGCCGACGGATTTCTTATGCGTCCACTCCTCGAGCAGCTCGCCGATGCCAAGCAGGAACATGACAGAACCTGCCGTTCCCATATCCTGACGAAGCAATGATACCGCAATCCCCGTTGCATCCAGAACCGCCACATCCAGTCGACGGTGACGCAGACTCTGCAGACCCTTCCATATATAACGGATGCCATTCACAATGGTGATCACATTTCGAATCGGTGCCGGCAGGATCAGCTTTTTCCCATAATGCCATACAACCTTACAAATTAATTTTTCTTTATATTCTGAGTTTAACTCACGTCCCGTGCTCTCCAGATAACCTTCCGGCACTTCCACCATCTGATATTTGAAGGTACACAATAAATGAATCATCGCAGCCCGGTCTCCGTTATAACTGATCACAACGTCCGCTGTCTGTTCGTATACTTTTGCGTCTACTACAAGATCAGACTGCTGCAGATAATACTGCAGGACGTCAGCCTGCTCATATGTCATGCGCTGCTGCGCCATATGAACCCGAAGACGTCCTTTTATCTCATGCTTGATCACAAATTTCATTATTATTCTGCCTGTGCTTCCTCAGTCTGAGTTTCTTCTGCCTCAGCTACTTCTTCATCCTCTACATATGCTTCCGCAGCGGCACGGTCAGCATTGATCTGTTTTGCCTCAGCAAGAATATCTCCTGCATTTTCCTGAACAGTTGTTGCTGTTTTTACTACGGTATCTTTGGCACGCAATACAGCAGCAGTGCATCCTGTGTAAACTTTTTTAGCATCTTTGCTTGTAAGGATTTTGATACCTGCTGTTCCAAAAGCAAGACCTGCTACAAAAAGACCAACTTTTCCTGCATTAAATTTTTTGAACATAATATTTTTCCTCCATTTGCGTGTTTTAATGTTTATCCTCTATTATAGCATCGCAATTGGATATTTCAATTTTTTTCACCTTATTGATATTTCTTATCATTAACCACCTGTTACTTTCCGTTATTTATTTTTCCACCTGATAAAAACGTGCACTGTATGCCGGTAACAACATCGAAATCTGTCCCTTTTTCACTGTCAGATCTTTCTGATACCCCGGGTGTCCCTTTTTCATTTCTGTATCATCACTGCTATAAATCAGTTTTAGTTTTTTTGCATCGGAAATCTTCATAGTATATTCCTGCTCCCCGGTATTTCCAAAATGCAACACTTCAACAATCCGTTCCTTGTTGCTCTTCCGTTCAAAGGCATAGATGCATTTTTCTTCCTGATGGCAGTCGATCCATCGGAACCCATCCTGTGCATAATCAGCTTCCCACAACGCCGGATGTGCTTCATACACGTTATTCAGTTCCATCATAAAATGATGAAATTCTTTGTGCTTCGGAAATTTAAGAATCTCCCAGTCCTGCTGGCGTTTTTCATCCCATTCACGGAACTGTGCAATTTCATTTCCCATAAAATTCAGCTTTTTGCCAGGATGTGCATACATATACATGTACATTGCCCGGGCCTGTGGAAATTTTTCTTCATAGTCACCACTCATTTTCTGAATAATGGTCGCCTTGCCATGTACCACTTCATCATGAGACAGCGGCAATATATACGCTTCATTATAATAGTACATCATGGAAAACGTAAGTTTATGATAGTTTGCAGAACGATACTCCGGTGCTGTCCGGAAATAATTCAGTGTATCATTCATCCATCCCATATCCCACTTATAGTCAAATCCGAGTCCGCCGTCACACACCGTTTTTGTCACTCCCGGATAAGAAGAAGAATCCTCTGCCACCAGCATCGCTGTCGGAAAACGGTCTTTCAGCCCCTGATTCATATTCTGGATAAAAGAAACAGCCAGATTATTCACACCTCTCGCTTCATTTCCCTGCCAGTAAATCAGATTGCTCACCGCATCCATCCGCAGACCGTCAAAATGATATTCTGCCAGCCAGTATGCTGCGGCAGACTGCAAGAAGCTTCGCACTTCTCCTCTTGAATGCATGAAATTGCAGCTTCCCCACTCGCTGTAACCGACATCCTGATTCGGATATTCGTATAATGCAGAACCATCGTAATTCCACAATGCATAAGCATCCACTGCAAAATGCACCGGTACAAAATCCATGAGCACACCGATTTTGTGTTTATGGCAGGCATTGACAAAATACCTCAGGTCATCCGGTGTTCCGTAGCGGGATGTCGGTGCAAAAAAGCCGGTATTCTGATACCCCCAAGATTCATCGCAGGGATGCTCACTCAATGGCATCAGTTCTACATAATTGTATTCGTTTTCATTCAGATACGGAATCAGCAGATCTGCCATCTCCCGATAAGTATACCATCCTTCCGGATCATCATTCACTTTTTTTCTCCAGGAACCGAAATGTACCTCATAAATATTCAAAGGTGCTTCCCGATGAATGGAACGTTTTTTCATCCATTCTCCATCTGTAAAATGATAGTTCTTTGTATCATAGATAATGGATGCACTGTTCGGACGTAACTCCGCATAAAATCCATATGGATCACAGTGATCGATGCAGCTTCCGTCCGCTCCGTAGATCTTATATTTATACATCATTCCTTTTTGTGCATTTTCCGCATAACATTCCCAGAAGTTACCATCATGTACTTTCTGCATCGGCGTCTCCTGCCAGCCATTGAACTCACCGATCAGTGATATACGCTGTGCATTTGGTGCAAATGTCCGGAAAACCGTTCCTTTCTCACAGGCATGTGCCCCCAGAAAACGATATGCTTCAAATTCTTTTCCCGTATAAAATCCATAAAAATCCATATGCTCTCTCCCCTCTTAAATCGTAACAATCTTTTTACGATAAAATTTCCATTTATCAACTGTGGTTGTTTTTCCATCTCAATTCTATTATAATTATAAATAAAGAAAACACATTTGAACAGAAACAGCTTTTTCAATCCGTTGGAAAACCAACGTTTTTCGAGAATTGTTGAAAAACAATGCTACAATTAAATGAGGTATGATCATGGATATCAGAATAGAAAAAACAAAAACTGCAATTCACAATACATTTTTAGAACTTCGCTCCAAAAAGCCATTGGAAAAAATAACCATCAAAGAATTATGCGAAAAGGCACAGATCAATAAATCAACTTTTTACTCTCATTATAAAGATATTTATGATCTGAGCGATCAATTAGAAACCGATGTCGTTGCCTCCGTCATTGAAGCCATACCAAATCCGCAAAACTGTCTGGAAGATCCCGCCGTTCTGGCTAAAAATATGTTTCTCGGCTATCTCTCCAGGGATACCATCATCCGGATCCTGTTTTCCGGAACCAGAGCAGGAGAACTGGTACGCAAAGTCGAATATCAACTAAAAAAAATCCTGTTTGATGCTCACCCGGAGTACAAACAGGATCCTTCCGTCAATGTCGTGCTGTCTTACACGGTCTATGGCGGTTATTATGCATTTTTTGAAAATCGGCAGTACGGAGATGCCACAGTGGTTGATATTATCAGTCAGATTTCTTCCGAAGCAATGAATCTATTATAATTTCTTCTCGCACGAATACGCATCATTTACACGGAACGATTCTGCTAAATATACATTAAATCCTCTTTGTCTGCCGCTCTTTTATTCCGGGCAAATAATAGGATGGAGACAATCATAAATACAATGGATATCAACTGTGCCGTTGTCAGCCCGAACATTCCCCCCTGCTCATTGGTACGCAGAAATTCCACACAGAATCTTCCGATTCCATAAAGCATCAGGTACAACGCTCCCACATCGCCATGGTAACGCATCTTTCCTGTCATCCGGATCAGCACAAACGCAATGAGGAAATCACCTGCGGAAGAAAAAAGCTGCGTCGGCAGTAACGGTACCCCTGCCGGTGCAAAACTGTTTTCCGGAAATACAATTCCGATTGGCAAACTCGTCTCCTTACCATAACAGCAGCCTGCGAAAAAGCAGCCCAGCCGGCCAAAGGCCTGTGCCAATGCTATGGATGGTGCCAGCAGATCAAAATATGTGAAAAAGCGGATATCCTTAATTTTACAGTAAATCAATGCCGATACCACACCAAAAATAATTCCGCCATACACCACAAATCCGGAAGAACCCAAAACACTCAGCGGATCCGCAAGAAATTGTTTCCAGCTCAATATCACAAAAAATACTTTTGCTCCCAGAAATCCCATCACCACACAGAGAATTGCCAGATCCAGCACGGACTCTGCCTTCATCTCGTAACGTTTTGCTCTATAATATCCCATCAGAACACACAAAATGACTCCTATGGCAATCATCACGCCATAGGTATGAATGGTGAATCTGCCAATAGAAAATAAATCTACTTTCATCTTTTAAACGCTCCTCTTTTTTCAAATTTGTTTTCTATTCTACACCATTTTCTTCTGTTTTCCAACTCTTTCTTCTTACACTTTTCTGATTGGAAGCACACTTTTCTCACACTCTTTTCGGTTTAACGCTCCAATAAATAGAAAATACATTGTATCGTTTTTTACATTGACAGCTCATTTTCCCTGTGATAACATTTTGGTTGCTATAGCTTGTGCTGACCAGATTCACGCACCAAGTCTCACGTATGTTCGACTTGAAGTTCAGATATAAGTCCAAGAATGCCCTCTGCATTCTCGCTGCTTGTTCATGTATGTAAGTATATAGGAAAGGATCTCTTTTTTATGAAAATTCAGCTTTCTGATCATTTTACATTATCAAAACTACTGCGCTTTGTATTTCCATCTATCATCATGATGATTTTTACTTCCATTTACAGTGTCGTAGACGGACTGTTTGTATCCAATTTTGTCGGAAAAACCGCTTTTGCATCCGTCAATCTGATCATGCCATTCATTATGATCCTCGGTGCGATCGGATTTATGCTTGGAACCGGAGGAAATGCAATCGTATCAAAAACACTGGGAGAAGGTGAACCTAAGCTGGCACAGAAATATTTCTCCATGATCATATACTGTACCATGATTGGCGGCATCATCGTTTCTATCCTTGGTTTCATTTTTATGCCGACAATTGCAAAATCACTGGGGGCCCGCGGTGAAATGCTGGTAGGAAGTATTCTCTACGGACGTATCTCCATGATTTCACTGACCTGTTTCATGCTGCAAAATGTTTTCCAGAGTCTGCTAGTCACTGCCGGCAAACCCAAACTTGGGCTGCTGATTACCGTTAGTGCCGGTCTGACCAACATGACCCTGGATGCCGTATTTGTCTATGGATTAAAACTTGGTATCGCAGGTGCCGCACTTGCCACTGTTGCTTCCGAATTTATTGGCGGTCTGACCCCACTACTCTATTTTTTACGCAAAAACAACAGTTCACTGCAACTTTGCAGGACACGGATTCAGCCAAGAATTATGATCAAAACCTGTACGAATGGTTCTTCTGAATTCATGACAAACATTTCCATGTCACTGGTAAACATGCTTTACAATTTTCAGCTGATGCGTATCGCCGGTGAAAACGGAATTGCCGCTTACGGCGTCATTATGTATGTAAGTTTTATCTTCTGTGCAATGTTCATTGGTTACTCCGTAGGATGTGCACCACTGATAGGATACAATTACGGTGCTGAAAATTATCCGGAACTGAAAAATCTGTTTCACAAAAGTCTGAAACTGGTAGGCTGCGCCGGTGTTTGCCTGGCTATCCTGGCAAACCTTCTGTCTGCACCGCTGGCCTCCCTTTTTGTCGGATATGATGATGCCTTATTTGCACTCACGGTACATGGATTCCGCATTTATTCACTGGCCTTTCTGCTGAACGGATTTTCCATCTTCGGTTCTGCATTTTTCACCGCCTTAAACAATGGACTGATTTCTGCCTGTATCGCATTTTTACGGACCTTTGCCTTTCAGATTGTTGCCGTGCTTGTACTACCATATCTGTTCGGCATCAATGGTGTATGGTGTTCCATTGTAGTCGCTGAATCACTGGCAATCTGCGTAACGATTTCCTTCTTCGTACGAAAACGGCATGTATACCATTACGCATAATTTCTTGTTTCGGGTCACTTAAAATTTACTATCTCGATCCTAATAGAAACTCCAGCAATTTTGCCTCGGTCGCTAACAATCGCTCCCCAAGGGAAAATTGCTGGAGTTGTTCATTTTTACGCCACCCTGCACTTTGTGCCACACTACGTGCGCTGCAACGTCACCCGCAAGGATACCGGCTGATGATCCGTATATTCAAAATCAGTATCAACTACGTTTACCTGCTCCACCTGCAGATTGTCAGACACGATATATCCATCAATGACATACACCTGAGAATCCTCATAATTTCCACTGTATGGTCCGTTCAACAGACGGCAGGTTGGTGCATTATCTGCCACGGCAAAATCAAATCCTTCCGGCAAATCTTTTTTATATACAGTTCCCGGTACCCAACTGTCTGTATCATGGATTTCATATGTATCCACACCTTCAAATTGTTGATTGAAATCACCACCGGCAATCACATAATTGCCGGCTTTGTATTCTTCCTGCAACTTATCTGCCAGCATCCGGCTCTGAATTATCTTTCCTTCTCCACTGTCATACGCTTCCAGATGAAAATTGATCAGCACCAGTTCTTTGTCTGTTCCCTCAATTGGAATCCTTGTCTCCAGCATGCAGCGTTTCAAATTACAGGTTTTGATCGGCCAGGAAAAAGATTCTGCCAGTTTAATACGCTTTGCACTCTCCACCTGATAATCTGTCATCGTAACCAGACCCGCTTCGACTTTTCCGATCGGTGGAATCGGATAAGGTACAAAATCACACTTGAAATTGCAGGCATAAATGCTGCTCATATCCAATGCCTTCTCATAATACGCACGTTCATTGATATGGAAGGAACGCTTTGCATCAATATCCACTTCCTGAAGGAAATAGAAGTCCGCAGCCTGATTTTTTAAAATATCAGAAATACCCGCAAGATTTGTCTCTACAACTTCTTTACGATCCGGCTGTACCTTCCTTCCACCGTCCATAAAAAAATCCTCATCTTTGCTCAGTGCACCATAACCTGTGTTGTAAGTCAACACAGAAAAACTGTCTCCTTCAGACAATGTCTTTGTTCCATTTCCCGCATTAAGAAACTCAATGGATTTCGGATGATATTCCCGTACCGTATAAAAAATAAGCACTGCCGCTGCAAGCAATACGATGAACAGTATTACAATTCCAACTTTCTTTAATATTATTTTCCCCTTCATAATGTTTCTGCTCCGTCCCAACATTTTTAACTTGAATCATTATTCACAAAAAGGCATCCATAAAACGGATGCCTTTTCCTAATTTCATTATTTGGCTACAATATTGATAATTCTGCCCGGAACATAAATCTCTTTGATCACATTTCCTGTCAATTTATCGCCAAGTGCTGCCTTACCTGCTGCGATAGCATCTTCTTTGCTGACATCAGCCGGAAGCGTAACCACGCATTTTGTTTTTCCATTGATCTGAACGGCAAGTTCTTTCTCATCATCTTTCATGGCATTCTCATCATAAGTTGGCCATGTCTCATGGAACACAGAATCTTCATGTCCAAGCTGACTCCACAGTTCCTCACTGATATGTGGAGCAAATGGTGCCATCAGAATAACAAATGTCTCTAATGTCTTTTTGTCTACACCGCCTTTTTTCGCCATGTCGATAAGCTTGTTATTATACTCCATGAATCCGGAGATAACTGTATTCAGGCTGAAGCTCTCCAGACGGGTGGTAATGTCGTAAATCAGTTTGTTACGAACTTTTACCAGTTCTTTTGTCTCTTTCACATCAGCATCCTTGTTATCCAGGATCAATTTCCAGAAACGTGTGATGAAACGATATACACCATCGATTCCTCTGTCATCCCACTCAGAATCCAGTTCTGGCGGTCCTACAAACAGTTCGTAAAGTCTCAGTGAATCACAGCCGTAATCCCGTACCAGATCATCCGGTGAGATTACGTTTCCTTTCGATTTGCTCATCTTGATACCGTTTTTACCTGTGATCATACCCTGGTTGAACAGTTTATGGAACGGCTCGTCAAAGTCGATCACACCGATGTCACACAGGAATTTTGTATAGAATCTGGAGTAAAGCAGATGCAGTACCGCATGTTCAACACCACCGATATACATATCAACCGGCAGATATTTGTCTGCTTTTTCTCTGGAAACCAGCTCCTTCTCATTTTTGTTATCTACATAACGAAGGAAATACCAGGAAGATCCTGCCCACTGCGGCATGGTATTTGTCTCACGTTTTGCAGGTTTTCCACAGCATGGGCAGGTTGTATTTACCCAATCCGTAATGTCTGCCAACGGAGACTCACCGGTACCTGTCGGCTGATAGGACTCAACCTCCGGTAATAACAGCGGAAGTTCTTCTTCCGGAACCGGAACAGGTCCACAATCCGGACAATGAATAATCGGAATCGGCTCACCCCAGTAACGCTGACGGGAAAATACCCAGTCTCTCAGTTTGTAGTTTGTGGTAGCTTTTCCAATACCCATCTCCTCGATAATATGCGGAGCTTCTTTCTTCAGCACGGAAGATTCCATACCATTCCACTCACCGGAATTGATCATGGTACCTTTGGCATCTGTGTAAGCTTCTGTCATATTTTCAATTTCTTTGCCATCTTTTGCGATAACCTGAATAATCGGGATATTGAATTTGGTTGCAAATTCGAAGTCACGATCATCATGCGCCGGAACACACATGATCGCACCGGTACCATAATCAGCTAATACATAATCAGACAGCCAGATCGGTACTTTTGCACCATTGATCGGGTTGATAGCATAGCTTCCGGTAAATACACCTGTTTTCTCTTTGTCCTGCAGACGGTCTACGGAAGATTTCAGAGAAGACTGATAAATATAATCTTCTACTGCTGTTCTTGTCTCATCGTTTGCAAGCTCTTTTGCCATTGCATGCTCCGGAGCCAGGACCATAAATGTAGCACCGTGCAAAGTATCCGGTCTTGTCGTATATACGGTGATTTCTTTATCTGTATTCTCAACCTTGAAGTTAACTTCAGCACCGTAGCTCTTACCGATCCAGTCAGTCTGCATCTTTTTCACTTTTTCCGGCCAGTCAAGCTTGTCAAGGTCATCCAACAGACGGTCAGCATATGCTGTGATTTTTAACATCCACTGGTTCAGGTTTTTCTTCGTAACATCAGCGCCGCAACGCTCACATTTACCATTTACAACTTCCTCATTTGCAAGACCTGTCTTACAGGACGGACACCAGTTGATCGGCATCTCTTTCTGATAAGCAAGACCTGCTTTGAACATTTTCACAAAAATCCATTGTGTCCATTTATAAAAATTCGGATCGGTTGTGTTTACTTCCATATCCCAGTCATAAACAGCAGCGATTTCTTTGATCTGACGTTTGATATTTGCAATATTCTCTGCTGTGGATTTCTCCGGATGTACGCCCATCTTGATTGCGTAGTTCTCAGCCGGAAGTCCGAATGCATCCCATCCCATCGGATGAATCAGATAATATCCATTGAGCATTTTGTATCTGCTCCAGACATCGGAGATAACGTATCCTCTCCAGTGTCCGACATGCAGACCATTTCCTGACGGATACGGAAACATGTCCAGACAGTAGTATTTCGGTTTCTTACCATCATTTACATTAACCGGGTGTTCTTCCCAGATTTTGCGCCATTTCTGTTCAATCTCTCTGTGATTGTACGGTACAGCCATTTTCATTCCTCCTAACAGATTGTCCTTCTTTCTCTTGCGTGGACATAGTCTGTAGAAATTTTAACACAACCACTGCATTTGTCAAGGTTGGCATAGGAAAATTTACATTACTAAAGCGAAAAAACGGATATTCGCAATCCGCTTCGCTACTTGCTCATAACCGAATGCTGCATTACAGCTTATCAGGAGTGGCTTGCACCACTCCTGATACAAGCAAGTCCCCTGCTTATTGCTTTGTGCAATTGAAGCAGGGGACTTGCTTATTCGGTTAAATTTTATTCTGCTCTTGCAGCCACTTCTTTCTCCTGTACATCAGACGGAGCCTGCTCATAGCGTGAGAACTCATACTCATAAGTTCCGCTGCCGCCGGTTATGGAACGAAGATCTGTATTGTAGCCAAATAATGAAGACATTGGTACATCTGCAACAATTTCCTGCTTGCCGCCCTCTACCGGATTCATTCCAAGTACACGACCACGACGTTTATTTAAATCTCCCATAATGTCACCGGTGTATTTGTCCGGTACTAACACTTTTACTGAAGCGATCGGCTCTAATAAAATTGGGGACGCATCCATAAATCCTTTCTTGAAAGCCTGAATTGCAGCTGTCTTGAATGCCATCTCAGAGGAATCTACCGGATGATAAGATCCATCGTATAATACAGCCTTTACACCTACAACCGGATAGCCTGCCAGCGGTCCGCGCTCTACGGATTCCTGAATACCTTTTTCTACTGCCGGGAAGTAGTTTTTCGGAACAGCACCTCCTACTACAATCTGATCAAATTCATATGCTTCTTCCAGATTGCCGGATGGCTCAAATGTCATCTTAACATGACCATACTGTCCGTGTCCACCGGACTGTTTTTTATATTTGTACTCTACATCAGCTTTCTTGCGGATAGTTTCACGGAAAGCAACTTTTGGCTGTTCTAACGTAATCTCTACTTTGTATTTTTCTTTTAATTTGCTTACGACCACATCCAGCTGCTGATCTCCGATCGCATACAACAGAGACTGATGATTCTCACTGTCGTTGACTGCTTTCAGTGTCAGATCTTCCTGCATCATCTTCTGCAATGCCTGGGATACTTTATCTACATCAGCTTTGTTTACCGGTTTGTAGCTCATGTATGTATATGGTTTGGATACCGCTGTCTTGATAAAAGTCAATGGTGTTGCCTTTGTGGACAGTGTATCGGTTGTCGCTACCTTATTTAATTTTGCAAGTGCTCCGATATCACCGGCGTGCAGCTCCGGTACTTCTTCCGGTTTGTTCCCGCGCAGTACATACAGTTTACCGATTTTGTCGTCCATGCCATGTTCTTCATTGTACATCACATCATCTGTCTTGATTACACCGGATGTCACCTTGACCAGAGAATATTTTCCAATAAATGGATCCACAATGGTCTTGAAAACATACGCACTCTTTGCTTTTGCAAAATTAAAGTCTGCATCATATACTTCATTTGTCTTGATATTGATAGCTTTGCACTGTTTTTTCTCCGGGCTTGGAAGATATTTTACAATATCATCCAACAAGGTGTAGATACCTTTTGCCATTGTACCGGAAGCCATGGAAATCGGAACCATACTGCCGTCACATACATTGGTATGTAAAACCTGACGGATCTCGTTCTCAGAGAACGTATCACCGGAAAAATAACGGTCCATATATTCTTCACTTGTTTCTGCCACAGACTCCAACAATGCCTCACGACAGATTTCCAGATTTTCAAAAGAGTAATCCGGCACATCCGTCTTGTCTACGGTTCCGTCTTCTTTCCAGCGTTTTGCTTTCATCTGAATGACATTGACGTAGCCAACAAACTGTCCGTTCTCACGAATTGGTAAATGAAGCGGTGCTATCTTCTTTCCATATAATTCCTGCAGATCTACGACTACCTGACGGAAGCTTGCGTTGTCATCATCCATATTCGTAACCCAGATCATACGCGGAAGGTTATACTTCTCACAGATATCCCATGCTTTCTGTGTACCAACTTCCACGCCGGCTTTGCCATTTACCACAATAATCGCCGCATCGGCTGCAGCTGCTGCCTCTTCTACTTCACCGACAAAATCGAAAAAACCCGGTGTATCCAGCAGATTGATCTTGGTTTCTCTCCACTCGATCGGAACCACAGATGTGCTGATGGAAAAACCACGTTTTATCTCTTCTTTATCATAATCACTGATGGTATTGCCATCTGTGACTGTTCCCATACGATTGGTAATTCCGGAAAGGTAAGCCATAGCTTCAACTATTGTTGTCTTTCCGGAACCCCCATGTCCCAGTAAAACTACGTTGCGGATCTTGTCAGTAGTATAAACATTCATGTCATTTCCTCCAATACATAAAAAAGTATGGTTATATTTTACTAAACTTTTCTTGTTTTTGCAACCTTTTTATAAAAAATGCACAAGTTTCATCCATATTATCTTGCAATTGCTTCGCTTTCCGGAAATTCTCTGAACAAGATCTGCTTTCAGAGCGATATCCTCTATCAGACTTTTTCAACATCACCTTACCCGTCTTCTGTTTTTTTTCTTATTTACTTTTACGCTTTAAAGTGTTGACTTTTTTATATAAATGCGTTATCATGGCAAAAGAGTTCGCTGAGCGAACGATATGGATCATAGTTTTTAAATAAAGGGCTCGTTTTCGAAAGATTCCGAGCGTATATGAAATGATAAGGGAGGGTACATTATGATTCCAGAAAAAATCGGCTTTATCGGCTTGGGGCATATCGGCGGTTCTGTTGCAAAGACGGTGCATCGCATCTATCCGGATATTCAGATCGTCGCCTATGACACCTGCCGTGCCACTCTGGACACCGCATTACAGGAAGGTGTGATCAGTGAAGCACTGGATCAGGTTGGCAAAGGATTTTCCGATTGTAATTATATCTATCTGTGTGCCCCGGTTCTCGACAATGCAGACTATGTCCGGGAATTATCCGGCATTCTGCATGATGATATGCTTTTAACTGATGTCGGCAGTGTCAAGACCGGCATCCACGAACAGATTCAGAAATTTCCGGATCTGGAACGACATTTTATCGGCGGTCATCCTATGTGCGGAACGGAGCATGTAGGCTATGAGTATTCCACTGCATATATGCTGGAAAATGCATATTATATTCTGACCCCGACACACACTGTTTCTCCCCAGAAAGTTGATGAATTCGAGCATTTTGTGACATCGATCGGTGCGGTTCCATTGATTCTGGATTATAAAAAACATGATTTTTCTGTCGGTTCCATCAGCCATCTTCCTACGGTCATAGCCTCTACACTGGTCAATCTGGTAAAAAATCTGGATGACTCTGATGAGACACTGCG
>UMJU01021467.1_pt1 | contig 227249 bp, 222 predicted proteins | sample 1966161 | NCBI WGS metagenome assembly UMJU01 (sample SAMEA4836156, study PRJEB28245) | human gut metagenome | biome: gut microbiome; material: fecal sample | place: Denmark | collected 2008 | reverse complement strand
ATACGGAATGAGAGAAGGAGAAATAGCACTAGTAGAAAGATGTGAAAGAATAATAGAAGAATATGCTTATGGCAACTTAAATATTCAGGGGGATAATATAATAAAAATAGAAGAATGGTGTAAAGAGCAATTTGAAGGAAAGCCAGAATATAGTAGAAGGATTCCAAGGTCAAATATAAAAGGAATAAAGACAGCAAAAGAAGAAAGAGAGTTAGGATTAGGAAAAGCTTTAAGCAACTTTAAACAAAGTACTATCTGGAAAAATTATCAAGAAGGAAAAGAGAAAGGACTAAGTCGAGAAGAAATAAAACAAGAATACGGAATGAGAGAAGGAGAAATAGCGCTAGTAGAAAGATATGAAAGAATAATAGAAGAATATGATGTCAAAAAGAAAATCACAGGGCAATCAATAGGACAAGTATCATATACAGCAACAGTACAAGAATGTGATGAAGCGCAGACGGATTTAAATAAATTAATTCATGAACAACAAGAAATAACACAGAAAGACTAAAACAAAAAATCACTTAATAATAAATTTGTTAAGTGATTTTTTATATACTAGGAAAGTTATACTTTCCTAGTATATAAAAAGCTACAATCGCTAGCCCTTTGAGATTTTATCGCTTTGTTCTAAATATCTTGATATGTTATAACTTTGTATGTTATAATATATTAAAAACAAAGGAGTGGGTTATTATTGCAAATAATAAAAACAAAAACATACATAAAAGACCTACAAAAGAAAATAAAAAACAAACATAAGAAAAAAGAACAAGAAACAATAGAAGCAATAGAAGAATTAATGATACAAAGTAAAAATAGGCAAGAAGTAATAATAAACCCTTTATCAAGAGTATATAATATTGAAAAGAAACAAGGAAACTTAAAAGAAATATATACAGCAAATATAAATATGAAATTAAGAATGTATATAAAGCCTATAGGCGAATATCCATATAAGTTGGAAAAAATAGTAGAAGTAGAATTAAGAGAAATAGATGACCGACACTATGGAGAAGGATAGGAGATGATTGATATGATTTATTTTGGAAAATACCTAAAAGACTATTTAGAATACAACAACATATCGCAAACAGAATTTGCAACAAGAATAGGAATAACACAAAAGCATATGAATGAAATAATAAATGGAAAAACAAGAATAACATTAGAAATGGCAGGAAATATAGAAAGACTAACTGGAATCAAATCAGAATTTATTATAAATGTAGAAAACTCAAGAATATTAAAAGAAAATATTTTAAGACAATATGGAAACATAGACAACTTAAAAAAAGAAATAACAATAAAATATCATATTAATGAAATAAAAAAGAGAAATTGGATAAAATTCAAAGATGAAACAGACATCTTACAAGTATGTATAGATTTATTAGACTTCTTAAAAATAAAAGACTTTGACATAATTCCAAAATTAGAAAAACAAATACTATTCAAAAAAACAGGTAATGACTTTAACAAAATAGCATTGTGGATAGCACATTGTGATGAAACAATAAAACAACAAAATGTAAATGAATATAATAGTTATAATTTAATGTTATTAATAAAAGATTTGCAAGAATTAGCCTACAATAACTCAATAGACATAGACAAAGTAAGAGAACTATTAAATAAATATGGAATTTATTTTGCATGTGAAAAAGCCTTAACAGGAACAAAAATAAGAGGATGTTTTAGAGTTAAAGGAAAACAACCAGCAATTTATGTAACAGATAACTATGCTGGAAAAGACTCATTTTTCTTCGAATTATTTCATGAACTAGGACATTGTAAATCAGATTATAATGAAGGGAAAAATAAAGTAATTATAGATGGAAACGATTTAAAAGAAGAAAAAGCAGATAAATTTGCATTAGAAGTAATGATTCCAGAAAACATTTGGAAAAAGATTGTTGATGGAGAAATAAACGAAAAAACATTAAAAGAAATATCAATTCAAGAAAAAACACCAATGAGTTTTATTGTTGGAAGACTTGCCAAAAATGGAATAATCACTTATAAAAGTAAACTATATAGAGAAAACTATCAAAAATAATGCAAAAGCAATTTATAAAAACACTTTAATCAAATGAATAAAACAAAAAATCACTTAATAAAATTTATTAAGTGATTTTTTCGAATTCACTATACAAAACGAAAAAATAGTTATATAATGTATGCGATAATGGGAAAAATGGCAATTGACAAATTCCCTTATATTAGAGCCTATAAAAAAGAGTAGGCAAAAGGAGACAAATATGGAATTAAAAAAAATATTAGTAGGATTAGAAGGACTAAAAGCAAAAGGAAAACTTGACTTAGACATAACAGGACTAGAAAGTAACTCAAAAAACATAAAAGAAGGATATATGTTTATAGCAATAAAAGGCTATAGTGTAGATGGTCATGACTATATAAACAATGCAATAGAAGCAGGAGCAAAAGTAGTAATGGTTCAAGAAGGCTGTGATTTGAAAAAAATTAAATTACCAGCAGATGTAACAATAATTATGGCAAAAGACACAAGAGAAGCATTAGCAATATGTAGCTGTAATTTTTACGGAAATCCATCAAGGAAATTCAAATTAATAGGAGTAACAGGAACAAAAGGAAAAACAACAACAACATATATGATTAAAGAAATATTAGAAAAAGCAGGACATAAAGTTGGATTAATAGGAACAATAGCAACATATATAAACGGGAAAATGATATCAGAAAGTGCAAGAACAACACCAGAAAGTATAGAATTACAAAAAACATTTGCCCAAATGGTAGAAGCAGGTGTTGAATATGTAGTAATGGAAGTATCATCACAAAGTTTAAAACTACATAGAGTAGATGGATGCAATTTTGATATAGTAGTATTTACAAACTTCTCAGAAGATCATATCAGTGAAAAAGAACATCCAGATATGAAAGACTATTTTGAATCAAAATTAAAATTATTTAAAATGTGTGACAATGGAATAATAAATGTTGATGATTTACAAGTATCAAAAATACCAAGATTATTACCAGAAAATAAAATAATGACATATGGAATAGACAATTATTGTGAAGTATTAGCAAAAGACATAACAATAACAAACTCTTATGTAGATTTCAGAGTAAAAGTATCTGACAGAAATGAAAGAGTAAAAGTAGATATTCCGGGAAGATTCAGTGTATATAATGCACTTGCAGCAATATGTGTAGCAAAAAAATTAGGAATAGCATCAGACAAAGTAATAGAGGCATTAGCAGAAATAAAAGTACCAGGAAGATCTGAAATGGTACCAAATAAAAAAGAAATACCAATAATGATAGATTATGCACATTCACCAGAAAGTTTACAAAACATATTATCAGCAGTAAAAAGTTATACAAGAGGAAGAGTAATATCAGTATTTGGATGTGGAGGAGACAGAGATAAAGGAAAAAGACCATTAATGGGAGAAATATCAGGAAAAATAGCAGATTTTACATTTATAACAACAGATAATCCTCGTACAGAAGAACCTGAAGAAATAGTAAAAGAAATTGAAGAAGGAATGAAAAAAACAAACGGAAAATACAAAGTAGTAGTAGACAGAAAAGAAGCAATAAAAGAAGCAATAGAAATGGCAAACAAACTAGATATAATAGTACTTGCAGGAAAAGGTCATGAACCATATCAAGAAATAAATGGAACAAAATATCCATTTGACGAAAGAATAATAGTAAAAGAAATTATAGGATAAATAAAACAGAAGAAAGGTTGATAAAAGTGGATTTTCAAACAAAAATGCTATTAGGAACATTTGCAGTAACAGTACTGCTTGGATTAATAATAGTACCAATATTAAGAAAACTAAAAGTAGGTCAAATAGAAAGAACAGATGGACCACAATCACATTTAAAAAAACAAGGAACACCAACAATGGGTGGAATTATTATCATGTTAGGAATAATAATTGCAACATGTTGTGCATATGTATATTATAAAGGAAAAGATGCATCACTTGCACAAAATTTAATTCCAATACTTTGTTTAACAACAGGATTTGGAATAATAGGATTTATAGATGATTATAAAAAATTAGTATTAAAAAATACAGAAGGTTTAAAACCAAAATTAAAAATGTTAGGATTATTAATAATATCAATTGCATTTGTATCATATTTAGTATGGGGATTAAAGATAGGGGCAGAAACATATATACCATTTGCTAATAAATATGTAACAATTCCAATATGGTTATATATACCATTTGCAATTTTAGTAATACTTGCAACAACAAATGCAATAAACTTAACAGACGGAATAGATGGGTTATCATCAAGTGTTAGCACAATAATAATTACATGTCTAACAATTATAGCAACAATGTTTGGAACAAAAGAAATAATAGTATTTGGAGCAATTGTAATAGGAGCAACATTAGGATTTTTAATGTTTAATATATATCCAGCAAAAGCATTTATGGGAGACACAGGTTCACTATTTCTAGGGGGAGTTGTATCTGGAATAGCATTATACTTAAAAATGCCTCTATTATTATTAATTATTGCTATTATACCAGTACTTGAAACATTATCAGTAATAATTCAAGTTGCAGTATTTAAGAAAACTGGAAAAAGAGTATTCAAAATGGCACCACTTCATCACCATTTTGAACTATCAGGTTGGAGAGAAAATCAAGTTGTAATGTTATTTAGTGTAATAACATTAATATCTTGTGTAATAGGACTAAAGATTATATAAAATATATTAAACATAAGAAAGGAAAAATGCTATAATGGCAAGAAAAGAAAAAAACAAAAAAGAAGTAAAAGGCTTTTCAAGTTTTTTAAATAATCAAATAGATTTTACATTATTGATAACAATTTTGCTATTGCTTTCTATAGGTTTAATAATGGTACTTTCAGCAAGTGCACCATCATCATTACAAAAGTATGGAAATAGTTATAAATTTTTTGAAAAACAATTAATATTTGCAGTTGCTGGAGTTATAGCCATGTGGTTTATTTCAAAAATAGATTATAGAATATATCAAAGATTTTATTGGCTTGCATATGGAGTGTCAATTCTCTTGTTAGTTGCAGTATTAGCATTTGGTAGTGAAAGTCATGGGGCAAAAAGATGGATAGAAATAACTAAAAGTCTTTCATTCCAACCATCTGAAATAGTAAAATTTTTAATGATAATATTTTATGCTGGAATTTTAGTAAGAAATAGAGAGACATTAGGAAAATATTTTAAAGGACTTGTATTTCATGTTGTACTTTTAGCGCCAGTAATATTGTTATTATTATTAGAACCACATGTTAGTACATCTATGGTAATAATAATTACATGTTGTATTATGATGATAATGGCAGGGTGTAAATTTTGGCAATTTGCAGCAACAGGACTTGTTGGAATATGTGCTGGTGGTGGAATTGCCACAGTTTTATATTTAGCAAGCGAATGGTTTAGAAATAAATTTCAATACATAGTAACAAGATTTATAACATTTACAGATCCATGGAAAGATGCAACAGATAGTGGTTGGCAAATAATTCAAAGTTTATATGCAATAGGTTCAGGAGGTCTATTTGGAGCAGGATTAGGAGAAAGCAAGCAAAAATACTTATATTTATCAGAACCACATAATGACTTTATTTTTGCAGTATTAGCAGAAGAACTTGGATTTGTAGGATGTTTAGTTGTATTTTTATTATTTGCAATATTTATTTGGAGAGGTGTATTAATTGCAATGAAAGCACCAGATATGTTTGGAAGTTTAGTAGCAATAGGAATAACATCACTAGTTGGAGTGCAAGTAATAATAAATATAGCAGTAGTTACATCGTCAATGCCAGTAACAGGAATGCAATTACCATTCTTTAGTTATGGTGGAACAGCTTTATTCTTATTGCTTTGTGAAATGGGAGTTTTACTGAGCATTTCTAGGGCTAGTTCAAAACAATAGAGTAAATAGATAAAAAAATAATTATGGTAAAATCTAATTTTTTCAACCAGATTTTTGAGCTATAAGAAAGGAAAAAAATTTAAAATGAAAGTTATTATTGCAGCAGCTGGAACAGGTGGACATATAAATCCTGGTTTAGCTATAGCAAATAAAATAAAAGAAGAAGAAAAAGATTCAGAAATAATTTTTATTGGAACAACAAGAGGACTAGAAAACGATTTAGTTCCAAGAGCAGGATATAAATTAAAAACAATTGAAGCATATGGATTAAGCAAAAAAATTTCAATTGATAATATGAAAAAAATGTGTGAGACATTAAAAGCAACATCAAAAGCAAGAAAAATTATAAAAGAATTTAAACCAGATGTAGTAATAGGAGCAGGAGGATATATTTGTGGACCAGTAGTATGGGCTGCCAAAAAAGAAAATATACCAGTAGCATTACATGAAAGTAATGCTTTTCCTGGAAAAGCAGTAAAATTTCTTGCAAAAAAAGCAGATGTAGTATTAATATCATTTGAAGAAGCAAGAGAAAGAATACATAGTGCTAAAAAAATTGTTTTTACAGGAACACCAGTAAAAATTCAAAAAAGAGAATTTTCAAGTGAGCAAAAAAGCAAAATACTAAATGAATTAGGATTATCTGGAAAATTACCAATTGTTTTAATATTTGGAGGAAGTCAAGGAGCACAAAAAATAAATGAAGCAGTTGTTGGAATTTTAAAAGAAAAATTAAATCAAAAATATCAAATAGTTTGGGCAACAGGGCCAAAACAATTTGATATTGTAAAAGAAGAATTAAAAAAATCTTCAATAGACATAGAAAAAGTACAAAATGCAAAAATACTTCCATATATTTATAATATGGAAGAAATAATGAATATATCAGATATAATAGTAGCAAGAAGTGGTGCAATGACAATAACAGAAATATCAAATTTAGGAAAGCCATCAATATTAATACCACTTCCAAATGTAAGCCAAGATCATCAACTAAGAAATGCAGAAGTATTACAAAAAATAGGTGCAGCACAAATTATATTAAATAATGAATTAGAAAAAGATATATTAAATAAAGAAATAATAGAAATAGCATCAAACAAAGTAAAAATGAAAGAAATGGGAGAAAAAGCATCTACTAAATCAGTAAAAAATGTACAAGAAAAAATATATGCAGAGATTAAAAAAATAGTAAAAGGTGGAAAATAAAATTGGAAAACTATAAATTTATAATATTAATGATTATTATAGACATAATAATACTAATTATAAGTGAAATTTTAATGAAAAAGTATTTAAAAAGAAAAATGTTATTTCCAAAGACAAGACTAATAAAAGGTTCAGGAGTTACAAATGATGATTTAGATATAAATAATAGTGTATTTTTACACATGACAGATGGGATTATTGCTTTTGACAGAAATGGTGTTGTTATTTTAATAAATCCAGCAGCAAAGCAAATGATGAATATATCTCCACAAGATACAACATTTGAAGATATTTTTGGAAGATTGCATATAAATCTAGAAAAAATAATATATCTTGAAAACTGGACAAATACTGAAGAAAGAATAAATATTGATGATAGATTTTTAAATGTATATTTTGCACCATTTAAAAAAGATAATGATAAAACTGTTGGAGTTATAGCAGTATTGCAAGATATAACAGAACATGTAAAACTAGATAATATGAGAAAAGAATTTATTGCAGATGTATCACATGAATTAAAAACACCAATAACATCAATTATGGGATATGCAGACACATTATTAGAAGAAGAATATGATAAAGAAACACAAAGTAAATTTTTAAATGTTATAGCATCAGAAGCTAGAAGAATGGCAAAATTAGTTACAGATTTATTAACATTATCAAAAAATGATAATAATAGAAATGTTGTAAAAAAAGAACAATTTGATTTAGGTGAACTTGTTAAGAAATGTCAGGACAAGCTTGCAATAGAAATAAAAAGAAAAAATCATAATGTAAATTGTTTTGTAACAGCAGATGTACCACTTGTTTATGCAGATAAAGATGATATTGAAAGAGTTGTCTTAAATATAATGACAAATAGTATTAAATATACTAAAGAAGGTGGGGAAATCAAAATATATGTTGGATTTGTTTACAATGATGCATATATAAAAATTTTTGATAATGGAATTGGAATTCCAGAAGAAGATCTAAGCAGGATTTTTGAAAGATTTTATCGTGTTGATAAGGCTCGTAGTAGAGAAATGGGTGGAACAGGATTAGGTCTTTCAATAGCCAAAGATTTATTAGATAGAAATGGTGGCAGTATTGATATAAAAAGTGAAGTTGGGAAAGGTACTGAAGTTGTAATAAAGGTTCCAACAAAGGAAAAATAATTTTTTGACAAAACCTTAAATATATGATATTATATTTTATGTAAATGACTTATGAGAATTAAATAAATATTTAATTCTTATAATACAATTCATAATAATAAAATTGGAGGAAAACAAAATGAAAGACTTAGAAGCTCTGTATGAAACAATGAGAAAGAATATGAAGCGGATTAGAGAAGAAGCAGGAGTTTCAAAAAGGGAATTGGCAAAAGAAATAGGTATGGATAGAGCATCTTATAGTAAATTTGAAAGTGGACAGAGAGGAATAAGTTTAGGTAATTTTTATGCATTTTCACAATTTTTTAATGTTTCTATGGATGAATTGTTAAAAGATTAATTTTTAAAAGAGGATATTATTATCAAAATAGTATCCTCTTTTTGTAACATATAAATAAACAAATCATATTATATATCATAACTTAAGAAAGGAATGTGATATAATATGAGTTCAGTATATGAAGAATATATGAGAAATGTTTTAGGATATGAGCCGATAAGATATAGAGATACATATGATGCAGAATATAATGATTACATGAATTATTCTAATTTCAATATACCACAACAATTTGAAACAAATATAGAGACATCAAGGCTAGAAAGTTGTTATCCAGATATATATAATTTAGTATATCCAATGGTAAAAAAAGCATGTTCAAAGAATAATAGAGCATTAAGCAGTGATTTAGTAGATGAACTTACAAATGAAATATATAATGCAATAGAAGATGATAGTTTAAATGAAAATAGAACAAGTGAAATCAAAAATAGAAGTATTGATGTGAAAACAAGCTCAAAGTCTATAGAAAATAAAACAAATTTAATTAGGCAAGAAAGTAGTTCAAAAGAAGATAGACAAATAAGAAACCAAGGACTACAAGATTTAATAAAAATATTATTAATAAGAGAATTAATAAATAATTCTGGATTTAGACCAAGACCACCTGCACCACCAAGACCACCAGTTCCGCCACCACCTCCACCAAGACCGGGAAGACCACCTCGTCCTCCAATGGGACCAGGACCTGGTAGACCACCATTTAATAGAAGTATGTATGAACAAGATTATGATATATATGAATATTAATTTGTCAAGAAAACTAGCATGGTTGCTAGCTTTTCTTGTTTTTGGATAAAAAAAGTGTTATAATATAGATATATTGATGTAATATAGAATTAAGAAAAAACAAGAGTGGTTGCTCTTACTTGATTCTATGCCAAGGAGGACGGCAATGAAGAAATTGACAATGGCAATTGTGACTATGATTATGGTCATGATTATGGCGCTTTCTGCAAATGCAGAAGGAACGGAATTTGTTGGATGCAAAATTCGGACAACTCATGCAACATCTGCAAGCAATGGTATTAATACCATTATGGTAGCAGAGGACAATATTTTCACAATCCTGAGTGAAGATAATGGTCAGTTTGCAATTGAGGTAAACGGAGAAAACTATTGGATTGACTCGAATGAGGTTTTTATCAATGTAAAGGATTATATTCCTAGCATTGAAGTGAATTTGGTAATGGCTGACAAGGCTATTTTCCAAATGGCTGGCGAAGGAATTCATGGACTTTGGGGCGAAAAGTTCTATAACAGATCTGGTTCTGAAAATGGAACTGAAGCATGGCTTACAGTTGCAGCTGCCAAGAAATTGGCAAAAGCACAAGAAATTTTCCTGAAAGATGGAAAATGTATTGTTGTAAATGATGCATATCGTCCGTATGCTGTGACAAGAGAATTTCAGAGTACTTATAGAGCATATTTGAATACTAAATCTTCTTCTTTTAAAAAGAAGTGGTTTGGTACTTTGGGTGAAAGCTGGTTCTTGGCACAGAAAGCAAGTTCTCATAACTATGGTATTGCAGTTGATATCACATTGCGTGATTTGAAAACTGGTAATATTATGGATATGCCCACTGCAATGCATAACCTTGATTATCGCTCTGCTGAGTATAATTGGGTTAATGTTGATGCACCTGCTTGTGAAAATGCAAGATATCTTGCAAGAGTAATGAAACAGGTTGGTATGAAGAGCTTGAAGTCTGAATGGTGGCATTTTCAGGATGGTGCCACACCTGATAGAAACAAAGTTGCTCCTGTAGATATTCCAAACTAATTCCAAATGAGAGGCTGATGAAAGTCAGTCTCTTTTTATATTATAAAAAATTAAAAATAAGAATAAATTAAAATTTTTTTGACTACAATATATAAAAGCATGTACAACATGCCAAAAATAAAGTGAAAGGAATGTGAAAAAATGAAAGTTAAAGAATGTATGTGTGGAGATGTATGTTGTGTAAAACCAGAAACAAAACTAACAGAAGTAGCAAAATTGATGGAAAAAAACAGAATAGGTTGTGTTCCTGTATGTGATAGTTCAAATTATCTAGTAGGAGTGATAACAGATAGAGATATTATATTAAGAAGTTTAGCATGTGACAAACAAGCACAAAACACAACTGCAAGTGAAATAATGACATGCAATGTTTGCACATGTAATCAAGATGATGATGTAAAAAATGCAGAGAAAAAAATGGCTGAAAATCAGATAAGAAGAATACCTGTTGTAGATAACAATAAAGTTGTTGGAATATTAACATTAGGAGATCTTGCAAAATATAGTCAAAAAACAGGACAAGAAAACTTTAGTAACACATTTGAAGAAATTTGTGATTGTGGACATAAAAATAATCGTTAATAATGCAAAGCAGTTCTCAATAGAACTGCTATACATAGAAAAGAGGTAAAATGTCAGAAGATTTAAGCTATATTTGTACAGTAATAAGAAAAATAATAAATATAGTTTTAATAATATTGGGAGTGTATTTTGGAATAAAGTTAGCAATATTTTATATGCCATTTTTAATAGCATTTGTAATTTCACTTATTATAGAGCCAGCTATAAGGTTTTTTATGAATAAAACAAAATTAAACAGAAAAATAAGTTCTATAATAATATTTATAATAGTATTTGCAATAATAATTGGAGCAGTTACATGGGCAATAGTTTCATTAATATCAGAATCAACAAATTTATTGCAAATGCTTAATTTATATATAAACAAAGCATATACACAAGTTCAAGAAAGTATAAGTAAGCTAAGTATAGAAAAATTAAATGTATCAAAAGATATTATAAACATGTTTCAAAATACATCACAAGAAATATTAGTAAAATTATCAAATTGGATGACACAATTTTTGACAAATTTAATAGAAATAATAACATCAATTCCAGCAATGGCAATATATGTAGTAATAACAATAATGTCATTATATTTTATGTGTACAGATAAAATATATATGTTAGATTTGCTGGAACATCATATGCCACAAAAGTGGGTACGTAAACTAGGAAAACATATAAGAGAAATAACTTTCAGTTTAGGTGGATATTTAAAAGCAGAAGCTACATTAATATTAATATCATTTATTATATCTGTAATAGGATTATATTTATTAAAAGTAATAGGAATGGATATAAAATATCCGTTATTAATAGCATTAGCAATTGGATTTGTCGATGCACTACCAATATTAGGGTCTGGAACAGTAATGGTACCATGGGCAATAATATCAGCATTAAATGGAGATTTAAAACTAGGTATATCAATAATTGTTTTGTGGATTATAATGTCAGTTGTAAGACAATTTCTAGAGCCAAAAATAGTAAGTGGAAAAATTGGAATACATCCAATATTTACTTTAATAGCAATGTATACAGGATTTAAATTAATAGGTGTAATGGGAATGTTAGTAGGACCAATTGTTCTAATAATATTAAAAAGTATATTTGCAAAAGAAATTGATGAAGGATTTTATAATAGATTTTTCTAAAAATGTTCTTTTTTTATAATAAGCTCATAAACTTAAATAAATAAATTTAAGTGGAGGGCTTTTATGCATATATATAATATAAAAATAAATGGAGGAAAAGCACTAAAGATTATTATTATATTATTGTCATTGTTTATGCTTATGGTATTTTTATTTAGTATATATAAAATATTTTTTTCAAGTGGAAAATTCTTTGTAAAAGATAGAATAGAACAGAATGAAATAAAAGAAATTAATGCAGATGAATATACAAATATATTACAAGCAGTACATGATGATTTAGATTCATATATTGGTTTAAAAATAAAGTTTTCAGGATATGTTTATAGAATATTAGACTTTAATGAAAAGCAATTTGTATTAGGAAGAGACATGTTAATAAATACTGAAAACAATCAATCAGTAGTTGTTGGATTTTTATGTGAAAACAAAGAAATAAAAAAATTCGAAAATGATGAGTGGATTGAAATTGTTGGAGAAATTACAAAAGGAAAATATCATAATTCTGAAATTCCTATAATAAAAGTGACAGAAATAAAAAAAGTTGATATGCCTGAAAATATATTTGTATTACCACCAAATAAAACATATATTCCAACAAGTGGAATATTATAATCTACATAAAACATAAAAAAGTATTGCAAATAGAGAAAAATTGTAATATAATATTGGCATACAAATATGATATTCCTATGTATACATGGGAAATATACTTTGTAAATTTTTATTAAGGAGTGAAATCTCTATGAGAAAGCATTTTGTTCTCAGCACTCGGACACTGGTATCTAAAAGGGAAGTAACACAGAGTTTTGGTACTGACAACACAGTGTATGTTCCGATGGCAGTCATGGAGGAAATCGAGAAAAAGTATTGGGACCAAGTTAATGAAAGAGGCAAAATTGCCAGAGAAACTTTAACATATTTAGGGTCATTTCATTATGATCAATTAAAGAAAGGTGTTATTCAAAAAAATAGCAGTATTTTGATTGTACCCAATAATTTTTATGACATTGAAATCAATGAAAAAGTCTTAAAGTCCGACTTGTCTAAGTTAGATATTCGAATTTTGCAGACTTGTCTTGGAATTCAAAAACAGGTACCTGAGAATGAACCTGTTATCCTTGTGAGTAAAAAAGCATCTCTTCGTAAAAAAGCAGAAATGTTGGGGATTAAAGCCCAAACATTCAGAGATGAACTGTTACCAGAGCTCAATGAACAATATTCTGGACGGAAATTATTAAAAGTTTCTGATGAAAAAGTAAAAAAGTTCAGAGAGAATGGAAAAATTGCAATTACTGAAGTAGTTGCAGAAGAAGAACTCAGTGAAATGTATGAAAATATGTTTATTGAGTTTAAGGGATTTAATTGGGATTGGGCTCTTGGAAGAGTCAAAGGAGGAGAAATTGTAAAACTGCAGTATGAAAATTACCATCCGTATGGTGTGATACCTAAAAATAATGGTCAGAAATTTATGATTGAAGCTCTTATGGCAGACTTTAAAGAGGCACCTTTGGTAATTTTTAAAGGACCTGCTGGAACTGCAAAAACATTTATGTCTCTTGCAGTTGGACTTGAATTGGTACAAGAAAAAGATAAGTATCCTAACAAGATTCTTATTTCCAGAAGTCCAACTGAAACTGGAGAAAAAATCGGATTTCTTCCTGGAACAGAAATTGATAAAATTTCTCCATATTTGAGAGGTATTATGGATAACATAACAGCTCTTAACACAAAGAAGGACGAAACAACTAGTGAAGTTTCGAACTTCAAGAAGAGAAAAAATAATTTGGGAGGTTCTGAAAAGCCTGAATTTGATGACGGAACATTTTTCTTTGAAAGGAATGATATTAAGGCAGAAGCAGTTGGTTATATTCGTGGCAGATCTATCTGTGACACATATATAATCATTGATGAAGCACAAAACCTGAGCCCTGTTGAAATCAAAACGATTATTACTCGTGTCGGAACTGGCACAAAACTTATTTTGCTTGGAGATCCAGCACAGATTGATCGTCCTGAGTTGGATGAACGTAATAATGGTTTGAGCTATGCTTCTGAAAGAATGAAAGGAGAAAAAACTTGCTGGCAGATTACTATGACTGATGATGAATCTGTACGTAGTGAGCTTGCAAAAAGAGCATCTATGTTGCTCTAAAAAATTTATAAAGTAAATGAGCTCCCTGGATTATTTCCAGGGAGCTTTTAGATTTCTGTGATATAAAATGAAGATCACAGTTTCATTTTATATCATCAATATGTAAAAGAAAAATAGAAAATTACACAGAAATTTACATAATCACAAAAATATTCGGCTAAAACACTTGATTTTATTAGAAAATAGTGATATAATGTTACATAGTAATTTTATAAAGAGAGGAGATTCTAAGAAATTAGAATAAAAATTATGAATAGTGTATTAAAGAATATAAAAACTACATTAAGACAACTATTTGGATTTGATGAAATAGAAAAAAACAAAGAATGGAATGATTATTTAGTTGCATTAGGACAAAATGGATATTTTTCAAGCAAAGAGATAGAAACCTTTAAAAAATCAGAAAATTATATAACCAAATTAGAAGAAAGACTTGAAGAAAATGAAGCAAGTATTAAAAATAGAAAAAAGTCATTTCAAATAGATAGCTTAGAATTAAGCCCTAGTGCTGTGGAATCAACAGTATCATTAGATGCTAAAGAAAAAGAAAGAGAATAAAATTATAAAAAACTATTGCAAAGTTAAAAAAAAGTGATATAATACTTTCAAATTAACAAAAAAACAATAACAAGGACAAGACAAATAATAAAATATCTTAGTAGAGAATCAGACAATTGGTGAAAGTTTGAAAGTAAAAATTATTTGTTATCACCTAGGTTAAGTTGTAAGGCTGAATAACTTTAAAGTAGGCTTTGCCGTATATCTGCGTTAAAGAATAATAAGAGAATATAAATTAATTATATTAAAATAGGTGGTACCGCGGAAGATTCGTCCTAATATACAGAAATGTATATTAGGACTTTTTGTTTGAGTTTTAACGATTAGAAAAGAAATCTTGGTAAAAAGGAGGAAATTATGCAAGAACTAAAAATTAATGGAATCTATAAACATTTTAAAGGAGATTACTACTTAGTTGAAGGAATTGCAAAAGATTCTGAAACACAAGAAGAAATGGTAATTTATAGAAGATTATATGAAGATGGAGGATTATGGGTACGCCCAAAAGATATGTTCTTATCAGAAGTAGATCATAAAAAATATCCAGACATAAAACAAAAATATAGATTTGAATTACAAAATATTAAAAGTGTAAAAAACAAATAAAGTAGGTTGAAAAATAATAATTATAATTTCAAAACCAAATATAAACTTAGGAAAGGAAGTAAAAAAAATTATGTACAAAAAAGTAGAACTAAAAAATGGATTTGTAGGAATGGAAAATGAAGTAGCAGAAATGTGGAAACAAAAAAACATAATAAAAAAGAACTTTGAAATGAACAAAGGTCAAAGATATTTCACATTTTATGATGGACCTCCAACAGCTAATGGAAAGCCACATGTTGGACACATCGAAACAAGAGTAATGAAAGATATTATACCAAGATACAAAGTAATGAAAGGATATCATGTAGACAGAAAAGCAGGATGGGATACACATGGATTACCAGTAGAACTTGAAATAGAGAAAAAACTTGGTATATCAGGAAAAGAACAAATAGAAGAATATGGTGTAGAAAAATTCGTAAAACAATGTAAAGAAAGTGTATTCACATATGTACACATGTGGGAACAAATGACAAATAAAGTCGGATTTTGGGTAGATATGGAACATCCATATGTAACATATCATAATGATTATATAGAATCAGTATGGTGGGCATTAAAAGAAATGTGGAAAAAAGGCTTATTATATGAAGGACATAAAGTAATGCCATATTGTCCAAGATGTGGAACAGCACTTTCATCACATGAAGTTGCACAAGGATATAAAGATGTAAAAGACTTAACATGTATTGCAAAATTCAAAGTAGTTGGAGAAGATAAATATATATTAGCATGGACAACAACACCATGGACATTACCATCAAACTTAGCACTATGTGTAAACAAAGCATATACATATGTTGAAGTAAAAGCAAATATTGGAACAGATGATGAACCAAAATATGAAAATTATATATTAGCAAAAGATTTACTTACAAATGTATTAAAAGAAACACCTTATGAAATAGTTAAAGAATTCAAAGGAACAGAATTATTAGGAACAAAATATGAACAATTAATGCCATTTGCAAAAGTAGATGGAAAAGCATTTGAAGTAATACATGGAGATTATGTAACAATAGAAGATGGTACAGGAATTGTACATATAGCACCAGCTTATGGTGAAGATGATAGTTTAGTTGCAAAACAAAATGGAATTGCATTTGTAAATCTAGTAGATAAATCAGGAAAATTTGTACCAGAAGTTGAACCATGGGCAGGAAGATTTGTAAGAGATTGTAATGAAGATATTTGTAAATGGCTTGCAGAACATGGAAAACTATTTGCAAAAGAAAAACATTTACACTCATATCCACATTGTTGGAGATGTGACACACCACTTTTATATTATCCAAAAGAAAGTTGGTTTGTTGCAATGACAAAATTAAGAGACGAATTAGTTGCAAATAACAACAAAATAAATTGGTATCCAGATACAATTAGAACAGGAAGATTTGGAAAATTCCTTGAAAATGTAATAGATTGGGGAATTTCAAGAGACAGATATTGGGGAACACCATTACCAGTATGGAAATGTGAATGTGGTCATGAAGAATGTATAGGTTCAATTGCTGAATTAAAAGAAAAAGCAATAGATTGTCCAGATGAAATAGAATTACATAAACCATATATAGATAATGTACATTTAAAATGTCCTGAATGTGGAAAAACAATGACAAGATTTAAAGAAGTAATAGATTGTTGGTTTGATTCTGGATCAATGCCATTTGCACAATTACATTATCCATTTGAAAACAAAGAAGAATTTGAAAAACACTTCCCTGCACAATTTATTTCAGAAGCAATTGACCAAACAAGAGGATGGTTCTATACATTACTTGCAGTATCAACATGTTTATTTGATAAAACACCTTATGAAAACTGTATAGTATTAGGACATGTTTTAGACGAAAAAGGACAAAAAATGTCAAAATCTAAAGGAAATGGTGTAGATCCAATGGTATTATTAGACCAAGTTGGAGCAGATGCAACAAGATGGCATTTCTATACATGTTCAGCACCATGGTTACCAACAAGATTAGGATTAAACAATGTACAAGAAACACAAAGAGGATTTTTAAGTACATTATGGAATGTATATTCATTCTATGTTTTATATGCAGAAATAGACCAATTCAATCCAAATAAATATGCTGATTTCAAATCAGAAAATATAATGGATAAATGGATATTATCAAAATTAAATACTTTAATAAAAGAAGTTGCAGAAAAATTAGACAAATATGATATAACAAGTGCAGCTTTACAAATAGAAGACTTTACAGATGAACTTTCAAACTGGTATGTTCGTACAAATAGAGAAAGATTCTGGGGAGAAGAATTAACAGATGATAAGATAGGAGCATATACAACATTATATAAAGTATTAGTAAGCTTAATAAAAATATCAGCACCATTTGTACCATTTATGACAGATGAAATTTATCAAAACTTAGTTGTAGGATTAGATGAAAAAGCACCTGAAAGTGTTCATTTATGCTTATGGCCAGAAGTAGATGAAAAAGCAATAGATAAAAAACTTGAAAATGAAATGGATTTAGCTTATTCATTAGTAAAATTAGGAAGAAGTGCAAGAAATTCAGCAAATATTAAGAATAGACAACCACTTTCAAAAATGTTAATATCTGTAGATACTTTACCTGAATACTATGGAAATATAGTAAAAGAAGAATTAAATGTAAAAGAAGTAGATTTAGGTGCAAACATGAATGAATATGTTCATTTTGAAATAAAACCAAATTTACCAGTATTAGGAAAAGAATATGGAAAATTAATACCAAAAATAAGAGAAGCAATTTCAAAATTAAATCAAATGGATTTAGCAAATAAAGTAAAAAATGGTGGAGTAGAATATATAGAAATTGATGGAACACAAATAGAATTAACATTAGAAAATTTACTTGTTACAATGCAAGGAAAAGAAGGATTTGCATTTGCTGGTGAAGGAGAAATTGGTGTAGTATTAGATACAACTATAACTCCTGAACTAAAAGAAGAAGGATATGTAAGAGAAATTTTATCAAAAGTTCAAAACATGAGAAAAGATAAAGGATTTGAAGTATTAGATAAAATAAACTTATATGTATCTGAAAATGAAATGTTAGAAGAACTTGTAAAGAAATTCGAATCAGAAATCAAGAAAGAAACTTTAACAGAAAATATTGTATTCAATACACAAAGAGATACTTATACAGAAGTAAGTATTAATGGTGAAAAATTGATGCTTGATGTTGAGGTTGTAAAATAATTACAATTTTGGCTGTGTTAAATTTCATTTAAAACGCGGTTACATACAACTCGTATGTGTCTTTGCCTTTTAAATGAAATTTCAGTTACACATACTGAGGCTGTAACAAGCAAAGCTTTAACAGCCTCAGTGCTCGCCAAAATTTAATTCTTTTCCAACAACTTCTTTTTGCATCATTTTTTTGTTATTGCAATTATACATAAAATGTAGTAGAATATTGTCGGAAAGGATAGAAATATGAATGATAAAATAATAATAAAAGGTGCAAAAGAGCACAATTTAAAAAATATAAATCTAGAAATTCCAAGAGACAAGTTAGTAGTAATAACAGGACTATCTGGTTCAGGAAAATCATCATTAGCATTTGACACATTATATGCAGAAGGACAAAGAAGATATGTTGAAAGTTTGTCATCATATGCAAGACAATTCTTAGGATTAATGGAAAAGCCAGATGTAGAATCAATAGAAGGATTATCACCAGCAATATCAATAGATCAAAAAACAACATCAAAAAATCCACGTTCAACAGTTGGAACAGTAACAGAAATATATGATTATATTCGTTTACTATATGCAAGAGTTGGAACACCATATTGTCCAAATTGTGGTAAAAAGATTGAAAAACAATCAATAGACCAAATTGTAGACAATGTTATGAAAATAAAAGAAGGAACAAGAATTCAAATATTAGCACCTGTAGTAAGAGGAAGAAAAGGAGAATATACAAAATTATTTGAAGATCTGCAAAAAGATGGATTTGCAAGAGTTAGAGTTGATGGAGAAATATATGACTTATCTGATGAAATAAAATTAGACAAGAATAAAAAACATGAAATAGAAGTTGTTGTAGATAGATTAGTAATAAAAGAAGATATAGTAGGAAGACTTACAGAATCAATAGAAACAGCATTAAAACAAGCAGATAATTTAGTACTTATTGATATAGTAGGAGAAAAGCAAGTTTTATATAGTTGTAATTATGCTTGTCCAGATTGTGGATTCAGTTTTCCAGAATTAACTCCAAGAATGTTTTCATTTAATAACCCTTATGGAGCATGTCCAAAATGTTCTGGAATTGGATATTTAATGAAAATGGACGAAGATTTAATAATTCCAGACAAAACTAAAACATTGTATGATGGTGTAAAAGCATTTGGAGCTAGTACAATGAAAAAAGGCGATACAATGGCAAAAATGTACTTTGAGAGTGTCGGAAAACATTATGGAATAGATATCAAAAACAAAAAAATAAAAGATTTGCCAAAAGACTTTATAAATAAGATATTATATGGAACAGGAAATGATGAAATAGATTTTGAATATACCTCATCACTTGGAACAAGAAAATTCAAAGCACCATTTGAAGGAGTAATTCCAACATTAGAAAGACGACATAATGAAACAAAATCACAAGGAATGAGAGATTTTTATGAAATGTACATGAGTGAACTTCCATGTGATGAATGTAATGGAGCGAGATTAAAAAAAGAAATTTTATCAATAAAAGTTGGTGGAATAAATATAAATGAAATGACAGATTTATCTGTTAAAAGTTTACAAGAATTTTTAAGAAAACTTGAATTAACAGATTCACAAAAAATGATTGCAGAAATGATATTAAAAGAAATAGATGCAAGATTACAATTCTTAATAGATGTAGGACTTGAATATCTTACATTATCAAGAAGTGCAGGAACATTGTCAGGAGGAGAAGCACAACGTATAAGACTTGCAACACAAATTGGATCAGGTCTTACAGGAGTATTATATATACTTGATGAACCAAGTATAGGATTACATCAGAGAGATAATGATAAATTAATAGCAACACTAAAAAAATTGCGTGATTTAGGAAATTCTTTATTAGTTGTAGAACATGATGAAGATACAATGTATGCTGCAGACCAAATAATTGATATTGGACCAGGTGCAGGTGTTCATGGTGGTCAAGTTATGGCACAAGGAACAGCAGAAGAAATAAAAAATGTTCCAACATCAATAACAGGAGCTTATTTAAGTGGAAGAAAGAAGATTGAAGTACCAAAAAAGAGAAGACCTGGAAACAAGAAAAATATTGAAATAGTAAATGCAACAGAAAACAATCTAAAAAATATAAGTGTAAAATTTCCACTTGGTAAATTTATTTGTATTACAGGTGTATCTGGCTCAGGAAAAAGTACTTTAATAAATGAAGTATTATATAAAAATATTGCTCAACAATTAAATGGAGCAACAGAAAAGCCAGGAAAATGTAAAACAATAAAAGGATTAGAAAATATAGATAAAATCATAAATATAGATCAATCACCAATTGGACGTACACCACGTTCAAATCCTGCAACATATACAGGTGCATTTGATTTAATAAGAGATATTTTTGCAAGTACAAATGAAGCAAAAATGAGAGGATATGAAAAAGGTAGATTTAGTTTCAATGTACCTGGTGGAAGATGTGAAAGCTGTTCAGGTGATGGTGTTCACAGAATTGAAATGCATTTTTTACCAGATGTGTTTGTACCTTGTGAAGTATGTAAAGGAAAAAGATATAATAGAGAAACTCTTGAAGTTAAATATAAAGGAAAGAGTATAGCAGATGTTCTTGATATGACAGTAGAGGAATCATTAGAATATTTTGCAAATATTCCAAGAATAAAAAATAAAATACAAACATTATATGATGTTGGATTAGGTTATATAAAATTAGGTCAACCATCAACAACACTATCAGGAGGAGAAGCACAACGTGTTAAATTAGCAACAGAACTTTCTAAAAAGGCTACAGGAAAAACATTATATATATTAGATGAACCAACAACAGGATTGCATATAGCAGATGTACATAGACTAGTGGACATTTTGCAAAGGCTTGTAGATACAGGAAATACTATAATTGTGATAGAACATAATTTAGACCTAATAAAAACAGCAGATTATATTATAGATTTAGGTCCAGAAGGTGGAGATGCAGGTGGAGAAATAATTGCAGTAGGTACTCCAGAACAAATTTGTAAAAACGATAGAAGTTATACAGGAAAATTTTTAAAGAAATATTTGGAAAAATAATATTTTTAGCATATAAATTGAAAAAAATGTAAAAAAATATAAAAAAGTATTGACAATTATGTAAATATGTATTATACTATAAAAGTGTAAAACGTATTGCCAAGTGCAATTTGTTAGTAAGAGATAAAGGATTTCTATTAAAAGACATCATGAAAATTCCTCCTTTGAATATATATATATGATAGAAATTCTTTGATTCATATAGGGTGTAATCTTTGGCCCACTGCCTACCCTCCTTGAAAGCCCCCACTATTATTTTAATAGTGGGGGCTCTTTTTGACATATAAGGGAAAATATGCTATAATAGAAATAGGTTCGAAAGAATCTCTTTTAGTGTGCTATAAATCATACGGAGGGTAGACAAAATGAAAAAAATTATGAGTATGGCAATTGTGCTTATTGCACTGGTAACACTTTCGGTTTCCGCATTTGCGGCAGACAACGGTAAACAGATTTCTGAAAGTACTTTTCAGGAAAATGTCGTGGTCAAGGTTTCAAACGCGGGAAAATTTATGAAGGAGGAAGAAGAATTTGAGATTCTGACTCCGGAAGAGATTTCTTCTATGGAAGAAACAGAAGATCCTGATGCCCTTCTTGAGGTTTGCCCTAAGTGTGGCAAAATTCACGATGGGTGCTGTGCTGAAGAGGCAGAGCGCATTCACTTTAGACACTATGTCGATACTGATTATAGTTATCTGAAGTTTTGCGACCTGAAGGATAACGCACTGTACTTTGTGACTCTCGACAATAATCTTATGCTGATGAATCTCAAAACTAAACAGCTTTATTTTATTGCTGATGAGGTTATGGGGTTGACTCGGTATGGCATGAATGGGCGTTATATTGGATATGTAACGCTCAATGACAAGTTCTTTTCTGTACCCTATGAGGTAGGAAAAGACGGTAAGCTTAGCACTGATTTCCAGATGGAATTCGGTGAATAAAAGCTAAAACTCGAACATAAACACAAATAGCACACGGCGGCTCTCCTACTGTTGGAGTGCCGTTTTTTAATATATAAATTTGTTAAAGAAAATATATAATTCACACATAATTCATAAATATAAGATATAATAAACTACATTAAAATGGAAAGTCAGTTAAAAACTTTAACTTGAAAAAAATACACTAATATGATATATTATCAAAAGAATTGAAGAAAAATGTAGAGGAAAAAAATATGAATAAAATAGTACATATAGGAATGGATGTAGGTTCAACAACAGTAAAAATAGTTGTAATGGACGAAGATTTAAAAGAAATCTATACATCATATGAAAGACATTATTCAGATACAAAAAATACAGTATGTAAAGTATTAGAAGAATTAGTAGAAAAATATAAAGATAAAGAATTTACAATAGCATTAACAGGTTCGGGGGCAATGAGTACAGCTAAATTTTTAGATGTACCATTTATTCAAGAAGTTGTTGCATGTAAAAGATCTGTAGAAAGATATATTCCACAAACAAATGTAGTAATTGAACTTGGAGGAGAAGATGCAAAAATCATTTATTTTGGAAGATCTGTAGAACAACGTATGAATGGAACATGTGCAGGTGGAACGGGAGCATTTTTAGACCAAATGGCATCATTATTAAATACAGATACAGCAGGGTTAAATGAACTTGCAAAAGGATATCAAACAATATATCCAATTGCATCAAGATGTGGTGTATTTGCAAAAACAGATGTGCAACCATTATTAAATGAAGGTGCTGCAAAAGAAGATATTGCAGTATCTATTTTACAAGCAGTTGTAAATCAAACAATATCAGGATTAGCTTGTGGAAGACCAATTAGAGGAAATGTAGCATTTTTAGGCGGTCCATTAACATATTTACCAGAATTAAGAAAAAGATTTGTTGAAACATTACATTTAACACCAGAGCAAACAATAGTGCCAGAAGAAGCACATTTATTAGTTGCCAAAGGAGCATGTTTAGAAGCAAAAGATGAGTCTCCAATAAGTGTGGAAAAATTAAAAAGTAAAATACAAGTATTAAAACATTCTCATGACACAACAACAGTACCATTAAAACCATTATTTTCAACAAATGTAGAATATGATGAATTTAAAGCTAGACATGAAAAAGACAAAGTAGCTAAAAAACCACTTTCAGAACATAAAGGAGACTGTTTTGTTGGAATAGATGCAGGTTCAACAACATCAAAATTAGTAGTTATAGATAGAGAGGGAACATTACTATATTCAGCATATCAAGGAAATGGTGGAAAACCACTTGATAGTATAATAGAAATGTTAAAAAAATTATATTCTGTTATGCCAAAAGAAGCAATTATTCGTTATAGTGGTGTAACTGGATATGGAGAAAAATTAATACAAACAGCATTAAATGTAGACTTGAATGAAATTGAAACAATAGCACATTATACAGCTGCAAAAAAATTCGAACCTAAAGTAACAAGTATTGTTGATATTGGTGGACAAGACATGAAATATATTAAACTAAAAAATAACACAATAGACAATATAATGTTAAATGAAGCTTGTTCATCAGGATGTGGTTCATTTATTGAAACATTTGCTAAAAGTTTGAACTTAAATATAGAAGAATTTGTAAAAGAAGCATTAGAAGCACAAAATCCAGTAGATTTAGGTTCTAGATGTACAGTATTTATGAATTCAAAAATAAAACAAGCACAAAAAGAAGGATATTCAGTTGGAGACATATCAGCAGGTTTATCATATTCAGTAATAAAAAATGCAATACAAAAAGTAATGAAAATAAGAGATGTAAAAAAATTAGGAAGTCATATTGTTGTACAAGGTGGAACATTCTATAATGAAGCAGTATTAAGAGCATTTGAATTAATTGTTGGAAGAAATGTAACAAGACCAGATATAGCAGGGCTTATGGGAGCTTATGGTATGGCATTACTTGCATGTGAACAATATGAAGCAAATATGGACATGGAATATCATTCAACACTTGCAACAATCGAAGAAATTGATAAATTAGATATAAAAGTAACACATACAAGATGTAATGGATGTGAAAATCATTGTCAATTAACAATAAATAGATTTAGTAATGGAAAAAGACATATATCTGGAAACAGATGTGAAAAAGGTGAAGGAATAGTAAATTCACACAAAGATTTGCCAAATTTAGTAAAATATAAATATGATAGAATATTTGGATATACACCATTAGAAGAAAAAGATGCACCAAGAGGAACAATAGGAATTCCAAGAGTTTTAAATATGTATGAAGACTATCCATTCTGGTTTACATTATTCACAAATTTAGGATTTAGAGTAATAATATCAGAAAAAAGTACAAGAAAGATATATGAAAAAGGTATTGAATCAATGCCATCTGAATCTGTATGTTATCCAGCAAAATTATCACATGGACATGTTATAAGTCTAATACAAAATGGAATTAAAACAATATTTTATCCATGTATACCATATTCAAGAAAAGAGTATGAAGATGCAAATAATAGATATAATTGTCCAATTGTAATATCTTATTCAGAAGTATTAAAAAATAATATTGAAGAATTAAAAAGTGAAGATATTAAATTCATAAACCCATTTTTACCATTTGAATCAAAAGCATTATTAAAAAGAATGATGGAATTACCTGAATTTAAAGAATATAATTTTAACAAAAAAGAATTAAAAAATGCAATAGAAAAAGCTCAACAAGAATATCAAAAATGTAGACAAGATATACATGATAAAGGAAAAGAAACAATTGAATATATTGAAAAAAATAATTTAAAAGGAATTGTATTAGCAGGAAGACCATATCATGTAGATCCAGAAATAAATCATGGAATAGATACATTAATAACAAGTTTAGGAATGTGTGTATTAACAGAAGATAGTGTGGCAGATAAAGCATTACCAGAAAGACCACTTCGTGTTGTTGACCAATGGATGTTTCATTCAAGATTATATGCAGCAGCAGATTTTGTAGGTAGACATGATAATTTAGAGCTTGTTCAAATAAATTCGTTTGGTTGTGGAGTTGATGCTGTTACAACAGATGAAGTTGAAGAAATTCTAACAAGTTTTGGAAAAATGTATACATTAATAAAAATTGATGAAGTAAATAACTTAGGAGCTGTAAGAATTCGTTTACGTTCATTACTTGCAAGTATTAATAAAAGATTAAATAATAAAAAAGATGAAAAAGAAACAGGTGAATATTTCTTAAAGAAAAATCCATTTACAGAAGAAATGAAAAAAGAATATGTAATCTTAATTCCACAAATGGCACCAATTCATTTCGATTTTATTGAACCAGTTTTGCAAAGTGAAGGATATAAAGCAAAACTTTTAAGAGAATGTACACAAAATACAATTGAAACAGGTTTGAAATATGTAAATAATGATGCTTGTTATCCATCAATTATAACAACAGGACAAATGATAGAAGCATTAGAATCTGGAGAATATGATGTAAATAAAACAGCATTAATAATGTCACAAACAGGTGGAGGATGTAGAGCAACAAATTATATAGGATTTATTCGTAAAGCTCTAAAAGATGCAGGCTTTGGACAAGTTCCAGTAATTTCATTTAATGTTGTTGGAATGGAGAAAAATCCGGGATTTAAGCTAACATTACCATTAGTTGAAAAACTATTAAAATCAATGGTTTATGCAGATTTATTACAAAAAATGTTATATAAAAATAGAGCTTATGAAAAAAATAAAGGTGAGACAGATAAATTATTTGCAGAATGGATGGAAAAAGCAAAAAAACTTGCAATAAATAGTAATTCAAAAGAATTTTCAAAAAGTATATATCAGATGGTTGATGATTTTGAAAAAATTGAATGGAAGCAAGGAAAAGAAAAGCCAAAAGTAGGAATAGTAGGAGAAATCTTAATTAAATATCATCCATTTGGAAATAATTATGTAGCAAATTTATTGGAAAAAGAAGGTGCAGAAGTTGTTTTACCAGACTTTATGGGGTTTGTTAAATATGTTGCAGCAAATGGAGTAATATCACATCAATTATTAAAAAATAATGGATTGAAATCAATGTTATTTGATGTTGCAATAAAATTGATAAATTCATTTGAAAAAGATGCTAAAAAAGCATTAGAAAAATCTAAAAAAGGATATTTACCAACTTGTGATATTTGGCATTTAGCAGATAATGTAAAATCAGTTTTATCAACAGGAAATCAAACAGGTGAAGGTTGGTTCTTGACGGCTGAAATGCTTGAATATATGGAAAATGGTATTCAAAATATAGTTTGTGTTCAACCATTTGCGTGTTTACCAAATCATGTTGTTGGTAAAGGTGTAATAAAAACTATCAGAGATATGTTCCCAGATGCAAATATTGTACCTGTTGATTATGATCCAGGTGCAAGTGAAGCAAATCAGACAAATAGAATTAAACTTCTTATGACAGTAGCTAAAGATAACTTGAAAATTAAGCAAAAAGAAAAAAAGATGGCTGAAAAAGAAAATAAGAATACAACAAAAGTATAAAATAAGTAAAGAGTGGCACTTTCCTGTAAAGGATAAGTGCCACTTTGTGCTATTTGTTAGTTAATTTTAACAAGTCTAAATTTGGAAAAAATATTAATAAATATTTGTTGAGATTTTTATTTTCATATGTTAAAATTAGAATGACTTACAAAAGGAGGAAAATAAAAGATGGAGAAAAAGAAATATGAAAAAATAATTATATCAATAATATTAATAATACAGACGATAATATTTATAATAGTAGGAGCAAATAAATCATATATTCATATGGACGAAGCATATTCATTAGGTCTTGCAAGTTATGATAAAGTTGAAATACAAGATAATGAAAACTTTTATAATATATGGCATGATGGAAAATATTATGAAGATTATCTATGTGTAAATGATGATGAAATTGGTCAATATAAACAAGTATATGAAAATCAAAAAAATGATGTTCATCCACCTTTATATTATTTAATATTAAGATTTGCAATGGGATTCCATAAAAATAGTTATTCAAAATGGCCAGGAATAATAATAAATATGATAATATATGCATTTGTAACAATATTTATGTATTTGATACTAAACAAAATATTAAAAGACAAATACAAATATAAAGAAAAATCTGCAATTATAGCTATGGTATCATCACTTGTATTAGCATCAATAACAAATGTAATATATATAAGAATGTATGCATTATCAACACTAAATGTATTGATTACAACATATTTACACTTAATGCTATTAGAGAAGAAAGAAATAGATTATAAGTTATTAATATTTATAGGAATTTCAGCACTTGCAGGTTCATTAACACATTATTATTATTTATTTTATTTAGCAATGATGTTTATAATGTTTGCAATAAAATATATAAAAGAAAAAAGATATAAAGAATTAATTGCATATATAGTAACAATGTGTATAGCAGGTGTAACATCTTTAATAATTTTCCCATATTCAATAAAACATTTATTTTTTGGATATAGAGGACAAGGAGCCTTAAGCAAATTAACTCAAATTTCAGAGTTTTTAAAAAGCATAAAGATGTATATAAAGAAATTTAATAGACACGCATTTAATGGATTGTTATTTATTTTACTAGCATTGATAGTTGGATTAGGAATTTATAAAAAGGCAAATAAAAAGAAAATATTTGAGAACAAAAATCAGTATATAAAATATATAGCAATTCCAACAGCATTTTATACTTTATTAGTTTCATTATCAGCCCCTTGGATTGAATTAAGATATATAATGCCAGTATGTGGATTAGTATTTATATTAATTATATATTTATTAGAAAATGTTTTGGAAAATATTTTTAATGAAAAAAATGTATTTAGAGTTTTGGCAGTATGTTTAGCAATTATATTGATAACACCTATAATATTTAAGATGGAGCCAGAAGAAGAATTTTTAGATAAAAGAGATATTGTAGAAGAGGTTCAAAATGAATTGAATGTTCCAACAATTTATATGTTTAATTCTAATGAAAATAGATTTTTAGATGATATATTGTTATTTTCAAAGTTAGATAATTCATATATAGCTAAAGATGTAGAATGTACAGATGAAAATATAAATAAAATTTTGAATGGTAAAGATTTATCAAATGGAATTTTAGTATTTATAAATGGTGGGCAAAATAATGATGAAATGATGGAAAAAATAAAAAATGCAACAGGATTAAATGAATGGAAATGGATTAAAGGATTAAATGCTTGTAATATATATTTAGTTAAATAATAGTAAAAAACACTTCGTTTGAAGTGTTTTTTTGATATATAATGTCAAATTATGTATGACGAAATTTGTTGACAAAATCTATGGTTGAGTATATATTAAATATGCCTTTCGCCCAAAGGTAGAAAGGAGGTGCAGTCATTGAAAGACTTCGTAGATTTGCTAAAACTCATAATAGTTTATTACATAATAAAGTATTTGAGCAAATAGCATAAAGAAAAGACTAAGAATTGGAGGTTCTTAGTCTTTTTATGTGCAATCTTTTAAGACTTCGTTTGCAATTGCTATAATTATATTAGCATAATTATAAAAAAATGTCAATGGTAAGAAAATTGTTTTAAAATACTAAATTGTACTGACCTCCCAGTATAATCAAAAAACATCAAAAAAATGGTATAAATATATAAGGTTTACAAACGAAACCAAAACAAAATTAAGAAAATAAGGAAAAAGAATGGAAAGATTATATAAATATATAGAAATAACAGATTTAAAAGATATGCTAAAAAAATCAGGAGAAAAATATGGTGAAAAAATAGCATATAAAATAAGACAAGAAAATGGATATAAAGAAATCACACATAATGAAGTAAGAAAAATGGTTGATGGACTTGGAACAAAATTGATAGATATGGGATTAAAAGATAAAAGAATAGCTGTAATAGGTGAAAATAGATATGAATGGGAAATAGCATATTTATCAATAGTTTGTGGGACAGGAACAGTAGTACCATTAGACAAATCATTACCAGAAAATGAATTAGAAAGTTTAATTGAAAGATCAAAAGCAGAAGCAATAATATGTTCACAAAAATATGTCGAAATATTAAAAAAGACAAAATTAAAATATATCATTTCAATGGATTTAGAAAAAGATAATGATGGAATCATATCACAAAAGAGACTTATATCAGAAGGAATACAGCTAGTAAAATCTGGAAATACAAGTTTTACAAATGCAAAAATTGATAATGAAAAAATGAGTATAATGTTATTTACATCTGGAACAACATCAATATCAAAAGCAGTAGCACTTTCACATAAAAATATATGTTCAAATTTAATGGATATATCATCAATATTAGATGTAAATTCATCAGATGTGTTTTTATCATTTTTACCATTACATCATGTATTTGAATGTACAGTTGGATTTTTATTTTCACTATATGTTGGAGCTGAAACAGTATTTTGTGATGGAATTAGACATATTCCAGAAAACTTAGCTGAATATAAGGTTTCTGTAATGGCATCTGTTCCAGCAATATATGAAAGATTATTCAAAATAATAAAAAAGCACTTGGAAAAACAAGGAAAAGTTGAACAAATACTTAAAGATGAAGAAAAATATAAAGATTCAAGTATGGAAAAGAAAAAAGAAGTATTTAAAGAAATACATGATTTACTTGGGGGAAATATAAAACTATTTATAAGTGGTGCTGCAAGTTTAGAACCAAGTATTGAAGAAAAATTTAGAAGGCTTGGATTTAATATGGTTCAAGGATATGGATTAACAGAGACATCACCAGTTGTTGCAATAGGAAATAAAAAATATCATAAAACAGGCTCTATTGGAAAATGTGTTCCAAGTGATGAAGTAAAATTATTAGATATAAATAAAGATGGAATTGGAGAATTAGCAGTAAAAGGACCTAATGTAATGCTTGAATATTATGAAAACAAAGAAGCAACAGAAAAAGTATTAAAAGATGGATGGTTTCAAACTGGTGATTTAGCAAGAATTGATGAAGAGGGTTATATATTTATTTGTGGAAGAAAGAAAAGTGTAATTGTATTAAAAAATGGCAAAAATATTTTTCCGGAAGAAATGGAAACATTAATTAATAAAGAAGATGGTGTAGAAGAATCATTTATTTTTGGAAAACCAATTTCAAAAGATCCAAATGATATAAAGATTTTTGTAAAAATTGTTTATAACAAAGAAAGTTTTGAAGGAAAAACAGAAACTGAAATAAAAGAATATTTTAATGAAAAAATAAAATCAATAAATAAAACAATGCCACATTATAAAGCAATTAGAGGAATTATTATTTCAGACAAACCATTAATAAAAACTACAACAAATAAAATTAAAAGAGAAAAAAATTTAGAACAAATAATTAAGGAGTTATAATGACAACACAAATTTTAGGTAATGTATTTGAAAATTATGAAGAAATTGACTCTACACAAACAGAAATACATAGAAGAATAGAAAAATGTAAAATACAAAATGGAACAATTATAATGGCAAATAGACAAACAAATGGAAAAGGAACACATGGTAGAGTTTGGCATACAGGTAATGAAAATAATATTGCATTTTCATTTTATATTGAAACAGAGTGTAAGCCACAAAAAATTGAAGGGATAACAATAGAAATTGCACAAATATTAATACAAATTTTTGAAGAAAAATATGGAATAAATCTTCAAATAAAAGCTCCAAATGATATTTATTATAATGGAAAAAAAGTTGGTGGAATATTAACAGAATCTAAAATTGTTGGACAAAAAACGAAATATATAGTTGTAGGAATAGGCATAAATACTAATGGGAAGAACTTTAGTGATGATATAAGAAATATTGCAACATCAATTAAAAAAGAATTTAACATAGATGTTGATAATTTATTTATTGTAAATGAATTTTGCAAAATATTTGAAAAAAGATTAATGAAAAGGATAGAAGAATAATATGAAAATAGGATTTTTGTTCCCAGGTCAAGGTTCACAATATGTTGGAATGGGAAAAGATTTATATGAGAAATATGAGGAAGTTAGAAATATATATGATAGAGTAGAAAATTTGACAGGAGTAAATGTGAAAAAGATATCATTTGAAGGCCCTGAAGAAGAGTTAAATCAAACTAAAAATACTCAAATTTGTATTTTAACAATGAGTTTAGCAATATTAGAAATACTTAATAAAAATGGAATTAAAGCAGAAATATCAGCAGGTTTAAGTCTTGGTGAATATTCTGCACTAATATATAGTGGAATATTAAATTTTGAAGATGGAGTAAAATTAGTTCAAAAACGTGGAGAATATATGCAAAATTTAGTTCCTGATGGTGAATGGCTAATGTCAGCTATACTTGGAATGGGAGAAAATGAAGTTGAAGAAGTATGTTCAAAAGTTCAAAATGGATTTGCAGTACCAGTAAATTTTAATTGCCCAGGTCAAATTGTAATTTCAGGTGATAAAGATGGAATAAAAGAAGCAGAAAATATAGCTAAACAATATGGTGCTAGAAGAGTTATTGAATTAAAAACATCAGGTCCTTTTCATACTATAAAATTACAAAAAGCATCTGATGAATTAAGAAAAGAATTAGATAAAATAAAATTTAATAATGGAGATTCAAAAGTTATTAAAAATATAGATGCTGAAGTTTATACAGAAAATGATGATATGAAAGATATTTTAGCCAAACATATAATAAGTCCAGTAAGATTTTCAAAGAGTTTAGAAAATATGATTAAACTTGGTGTTGATATTTTCATTGAAATAGGCCCAGGTAAGACATTGTCTGGATTTGCTAAAAAGATTAAAACAGATAAAGAGATTAGGATTTTTAATGTGACAGATGTGGAAACATTGAAAAACGTTTTATATCAAGTTTTGGAAAAAAATTAATTATTTTTCAATAAGAAAGGTGGAAGAAAATGGATAAGTGTGCATTAATAACAGGTGCAACAAGAGGAATAGGCAAACAAATAGCAATAACATTAGCAAAACAAGGTTATAATATTGCATTAAATTATAGAAAAGAAAATGAAGAACTAGAAAATACCAAAAAAGAAATTGAAAAAATTGGAGTTCAAATTCTAGCAGTAAAAGGTGATGTTGCAAATTTTGAAGATTGTGAAAACTTTGTAAAACAAGTAATAGAAAGATTTGGACAAATAGATGTATTAGTAAATAATGCAGGAATTACAAAAGATATGTTACTTATGAGAATGAAGAAAGAAGATTTTGAACAAGTAATAGATACTAATTTAGTTGGAACATTTAATGTTACAAAAAATGTAGTGCCATATATGATGAAAGCTCGTTCTGGAAGAATAATTAATATTTCATCTGTTGTTGGAATTTCAGGTAATGCAGGTCAAACAAATTATTCTGCATCAAAAGCAGGAATTATCGGATTTACAAAGAGTTTAGCTAAAGAGATTGCTTCAAGAAATATTTTAGTAAATGCTGTTGCTCCTGGTTTTATTGAAACAAATATGACTGATGTTTTAAAAGATGATGTTAAACAGGAAATTGCCAAAAATATTCCTTTGAAAAGAATGGGAACTGCTCAAGATGTTGCTAATGTTGTTAAGTTTTTAGCTTCTGATGATAGTTCTTATATTACTGGGCAAGTTATTAATGTTGATGGTGGTATGCTTATGTGATTTGAATAATAATTACAATTTTCAGTTAACACATACTGAGGCTGTAACAAGCAAGCCTTAACAGCCTCAGTATTCGTCAAAATTTAATTCTTATTCAAATAAAATAAGTAAAAAAATAGGAGAGAAAGATATGGAAAGAAGAGTAGTAATTACAGGACTTGGAGCAATAACTCCAATAGGAAAAGATGTAAATGAATCATGGAATAGTATATTAAATAAAAAATGTGGAATTGATAATATTTCTTTATTTGATAATTCTACATTTAAAACAAAAGTAGATGCAGAAGTTAAAAATTATGAATCACAAGAATATTTTGATTTGAAACAATCAAAAAGATTAGATAGAAGTTCACAATTTGCAATTATAGCTTCAAGAGAAGCTTTTAAAGATAGTGGAATTACAAAAGAAAATACAGATTTTGAAAGAGTAGGAGTATTTGTAAGTTCAGGAATTGCAGGGTTAAGCACAATTCAAGAACAATGTGCAATAAATTGTACAAAAGGACATAATAGAATTTCACCAATGTTTATTCCAATGTCAATTGCAAATATGCCAGCAGGAAATGTTGCAATTGAATTAGGTGCAAAAGGGGAATCAATTTCAATACTTTCAGCTTGTGCATCATCAACACATGCAATAGGAGAAGCATATAAAACAATAAAATATGGTTCAGAAGATGTAATAATAGCAGGTGGTTCAGAAGCATCAATATGTGAAATTGGAATTGCAGGATTTGAAAATATGAAAGCATTATCAAGTGCAACAGATATAACAAGAGCAAGTATTCCATTTGATAAAGAAAGAAGTGGATTTGTAATGGGAGAAGGTGCAGGTGTTTTAGTTTTAGAAGAACTAGAACATGCACAAAAAAGAGGGGCAAAAATATATGCTGAAATAATTGGATATGGTGCAACATCAGATGCTTATCATATAACATCACCAGCTCCTGATGGAGAAGGTGCAGCAAGGGCTATGACAAGAGCAATAGAAGATGCAAAAATAAAACCAGAAGATATAAATTATATAAATGCACATGGAACTTCAACACATTTAAATGATTCTTGCGAAACAATGGCAATAAAAAAAGCATTAGGAGAATATAGTTCAAAAGTAATGATAAGTTCAACAAAAGGAAATACAGGTCATTTATTAGGAGCTGCAGGTGGAGTAGAAGCAATTTTCTGTACAAAAGCAATTGAGCAAGGAAAAGTTCCACCAACTATTAATTATAAAGAAAAAGATGAAGAATGTGATTTAGATATAGTTCCAAATGAAGTAAGAAATGAAAAGATAAATATTGCAATGTCAAACTCCTTAGGATTTGGAGGACATAATGCAAGTATTATTCTAAAAAAATACGAGTAATATTGCTGACAGAAAGGAATATAAAAATGAATTATGAAGATATAAAAAAATTAATTGATGACATGGGGAATTCTAAATTAACAGAGATTTCAATAGATTTTCCAGATGGAACTAAAATTGGAATGAAAAAAGAAGTAAAAGTAGTTGAAAAAGTACAAGAAAAAAATATACAACATATTGAACAAAAAGAAGTAAATGAAATTGTAGAAACTGAAACACAAGAAGATAATTGCAAAATTGTGAAATCACCAATGGTTGGAACATTTTATTTAAAACCAGATCCTAATTCAAATCCTTATGTAGAGATTGGAAAAAAAGTAAAAAAAGGTGATATTTTATGTATTATAGAAGCAATGAAATTAATGAATGAAATAGAATGTGAATTTGATGGTGAAATTGCAGAAATACTTGTTAAAGATGGAGAAATGGTTGAATATGGAAAGCCATTATTTAAGATAAAATAAAAGAAAGGAAAATAAAGATGTTAAATAAAGAGCAAATAAAGGAAATAATACCACAAAGAGAACCATTTTTAATGATAGATGAGGTAGAAGAATATATACCAGGAGAAAGTGCAGTAGCATATAAATATGTAAATGAAGAAGAATGGTATTTTAAAGGACATTTTCCTGGAAATCCAATAATGCCAGGTGTATTAATAACAGAAAGTCTAGCACAAGCAGGAGCAATTGCAATATTAAGTATGGAAGAAAATAAGGGAAAAAATGCTTTATTTGGTGGAATAGACAAAATGAAATTCAAAAAAATGGTTGTTCCAGGAGATAAGTTAAAATTAGAAGTAAAAATTATAAAAAGAAAAGGTCCAATTGGAATTGGAGAAGCAATAGCCACAGTTGATGGTAAAATTGTAGCAAAAGGTGAATTAACATTTGCAGTAGTTGATAACAAATAAAAAATTGTTAATATGTGTGAACTTGAAACAATAGAGAAAAGGATGGGAATATAAATGAACAAGATATTAATTGCAAATAGAGGAGAAATAGCAGTCAGAATAATAAGAGCATGTAAAGAAATGAATATAAAAACAGTAGCAGTATATTCAGAAATAGATAAAGATGCAATGCATACAAAACTTGCAGATGAAGCAATTTGTATAGGCCCAGCAAGCTCAAATAAAAGTTATTTGAATTTCAAAAACATAATAGAGGCAGCACATATTACAGGGGCAGATGGAATACATCCAGGTTTTGGGTTTTTATCAGAAAACAGTCAATTTGCAAAAATATGTGAAGAATCAAATATAAAATTCATAGGACCTAAATATCAAGTAATAGAATTATTAGGAAATAAATCAAATGCAAAAAAATTAATGGAATCTGCAGGAGTTCCAGTAATACCAGGTTCAAAAGGAAGTGTTACAGGGCTTACAGATGCAATAAAAACAGCTGAAAAAATAGGATATCCTGTTATGCTAAAAGCAGCAGCTGGTGGTGGTGGAAAGGGAATACGAATTGCAAATAATTCTGAAGAACTAGAAAAAAATTATAATATAGTAAAACAAGAAGCCAAAATATCTTTTAATGATGATGAAATATATATGGAAAAATTCATAAAAAATCCTCGTCATGTAGAAATTCAAATATTAGCAGACGAACATGGAAATGTAATACATTTAGGAGAAAGAGATTGTTCAATTCAAAGAAGAAATCAAAAAGTATTAGAAGAAACACCATCAACAGCAATAGATGATAAATTAAGAAATAAAATGGGAGAAGCGGCAGTAAAAGCAGCTAAAGTTGCAGGATATACAAGTTGTGGAACAATAGAATTTTTAGTGGATAGTGATAAAAACTTTTATTTTATGGAAATGAATACAAGAATTCAAGTAGAACATCCAATAACAGAAGAAAGAACAGGTATAGACATAGTAAAAGAACAAATAAAAATAGCAGCAGGTGAAACATTAAAATTAAAACAAAAAGATGTTGAATTCAGAGGATATAGTATGGAATGTAGAATAAATGCAGAAAATCCTAGTAAGAATTTTATGCCATGTCCAGGAACAATTACAGGATTAAACTTACCAGGAGGTAATGGTGTAAGAATAGATACAGCAATATATGAAGGATATACAATTCCACCAACATATGATTCAATGATAGCCAAAATAATAACACATGGAGATAGTAGAAATGAAGCAATTAGCAAAATGAAAAGAGCATTGGAAGAAACTGTGATTGAAGGTGTTGATACAAATATAGACTTTTTATTTAAAATAATTAAAAATCCAAATTTTATTAGGGGAAATTTCGATACTTCTTTTATTGAAAAAGAAATATTGAAGAAATAATTTTATTGAAAGAGGTTAAATATGATAGTAGACAAAATAAAAAAAAGAGAACCTACTGCCAAAAGAAAAGAAAACAAAGTTGATATACCTGTTGGAAAATGGGTAAAATGTGATAAATGTAAAGAAATAATTTATAAAGAAACAATCAGAGAAAATATGAATATTTGTCCTAATTGTGGTGGATATTTTAGAATGCATATAAATAGAAGGCTTGAAAGTATAATTGATGAAGGAACATATCAAAAATTTGACTTGAATATAGATACAACAAATCCATTAAACTTAGAAGATTACACTAAAAAGATAAAAGCTTTAAGAGAAAAAACAGGATTGCAGGAAGCAGTAAGTGCAGGAAAAGGAAAAATAAATGGTGAAGATGTTGTAATATGTGTAATGGATAGTGGATTTTTGATGGGAAGTATGGGAGTAGTTGTTGGTGAAAAGATTACATATTCAATAGAAAAAGCAATAGAACTAAAACTTCCAATAATAATATTTTGCGTTTCTGGTGGTGCAAGAATGCAAGAAGGAATAATGTCATTAATGCAAATGGCAAAAACAACATCAGCTATATCTAAATTAAATGAAGCAGGATTATTATATATATCTGTTCTAACAGATCCAACTTATGGAGGTGTAACAGCATCTTTTGCAAGTATAGCAGATATAATTTTAGCAGAACCAGGTGCAATGATAGGATTTGCTGGTCAAAGAGTTATTGAACAAACTATTGGAGAGAAATTACCAGAAGGATTTCAAACAGCAGAATTTTTATTAGAACATGGATTTATAGATAAAATTGTTGAAAGAAAAGATTTGAAAAATACATTATCAAATCTAATACAATTAAATAAATAATATATATAATAAAAGTTAGAATTTTTTATTGATGACAGATAGTTAGAATTGTGTGAGAATAAATCAGATTTTAAGGAAGGAAAGATAAAATGGATGCTTATGAAAAAGTAGAAATTGCAAGAAATCCTAAAAGAAAAACATCATTAGATTATATAGAAAAAATATTTGATGAATTTATTGAATTACATGGAGATAGACAATTTAAAGATGATAAGGCAATAGTTTGTGGGCTTGCAAGAATTGGTAATCAAAATTTTACAATTATAGCAGAACAAAAAGGAAGAACAACAAAAGAAAATATTGAAAGAAATTTTGGAATGCCAAATCCAGAAAGCTATAGAAAAGGAATAAGATTTATGAAACAAGCAGAAAAATTTCATAGACCTGTAATTACTTTTATAGATACAAAAGGGGCATATCCAGGAATTGGAGCAGAAGAAAGAGGACAAGGTGAAGCAATTGCAAGTTCAATGTTAGAAATGGCAAGTTTAACAGTTCCAACAATTAGTATTATTATTGGAGAAGGATCAAGTGGAGGAGCTTTAGCATTAGGACTTGGAAACAAGGTATTAATGCTTGAAAATGCTATATATTCAATTCTTTCACCAGAAGGATATGCAAGTATATTATGGAAAGATGCTTCAAGAGCAAAAGAAGCGGCAGAAAAAATGAAATTAACAGCTAAAGATTTAAAAGAAATGAATGTAATTGATGAAATAATAAAAGAACCAGAAATTGAAGAAAGTGAAGCTTGTGAAGTTGTTAGCCAAAATTTGAAAAATGAAATTTTGAAAGCAATAAAAAAATATGCTAAAATGAAACCAGAAGATATAAAAGAAGAAAGATATCAAAAGTTTAGAAATATGGGAGAATTTCAAATATTATAAAAAGGAGGAAAATAGTTTGTTTGTGTTTAAATAATGGTCTAATAGAAAGAAATTATACACGAATTTTATAAACTATAAAAAAAGAAATGTTATTAGAAGGTAAAAAAATATTAATAATGGGAATAAGAAACAAATGGAGTATAGCATTTGGAATTGCAAAATCAGCTTATGAAAATGGAGCACAATTATTATTTACATATATGGGAGAAGAAAATAAAGAAAAAATAGAAGAACTTGTATCAGAATTTAAAGGAAGTAAAGCATATGTATTAAATGGTGCTTCAGAAGATGAAAAGGTAAGAGAAACATTTACAAAAATAAAAGAAGAAAATGGAAAAATAGATGGAATAGTACATGCAATAGCACATGCAAATACAGAAGATTTGCATAATGATTTTATATATACAAGTAAAGAAGGATTTGCACATGCTTGTGATGTTAGTGCATATTCATTTGTATTAATTGCAAGAATGGCAAAAGAATTAGATATGCTAAATGAAAATGCAAGTTTAATTACATTAACATATCATGGTTCAACAAAAGTATTAGAAGGATATAATGTAATGGGAATTGCTAAAGCAGCATTAGAATCTAGTGTTAGATATTTAGCAGAAAATTTAGGAAAAGAAAATATAAGAGTTAATGCAGTATCAGCAGGACCAATAAAAACATTATCAGCAAAGGGAATAAAAGATTTTAGTTCAATATTAAATGTAGTAGAACAAAAGGCTCCTTTACACAGAAATGTTACAACTGTACAAGTTGGAAATGTAGCAACATTTTTATTAAGTTCTATGTCAGAAGCAGTTACAGGTCAAGTTATTTATGCAGATAATGGATATAATATAATGGGAGTATAGTTGTATACTCCCTTTAAATATATAAAAAGTAAAAAAAACATACTCAAATAGCTTTCTATAAACTCCTTTAATATTATAATATAAATGAAAAGGAGAAACAAAAGAAATGCAAATAATAAGAAGAATCAAAAGAAGTATAAAAGGAGAAAATAAATTTAGAAAAGTAGCAAATGAATGGTTAGAATATAAGAAAAATTCAATCAAAAACTCAACATATTACAATTATAAATTTATAATAGAAAAATATTTAAATAAAGAATTTGGAGAGCAAAATGTAGAAAAAATAAAAGATTATAATCAGTATATACAAGAATTAACCAAAAAGTTAGCATCAAAAACAATAAGAGACATAATTTGTGTATTAAAAGCAATTTTAAAATATTATGAAGAAGAAAATGATTGCAAATTAAAATATAAAAGAATGAATATCCCAAAATTAGAAAAGAAAGAAATAAAAATATTATCATCAAAAGAAAGAATAAGATTAGAAAAGTATTGTTTAAAAGAGAATACTTTAAAATCACTTGGAATCTTATTAAGTTTAAATACAGGGTTAAGAATAGGAGAAATTTGTGCTTTAAAATGGGAAAACATTGATTTAAAAGAAAAAAATATATATGTAAAGAAAACATTGCAAAGAGTATATGATACTGAAAATAAGAAAACTAAAATAATTATAGATAAGCCTAAAACAGAAAATTCTATAAGATGTATACCATTAAATTCCAAGATTTATGGAGAATTAAACAAAATAAGAAAGGGGTTTTCAGAAAAAGATTTCTTTTTGACAGGAGCAGATGGAATTTATATAGAGCCAAGAGTTTATCAAAATTATTATAAAAACATGTTAAAAAGTAGTAAAGTAAAAGAATATAATTTTCATGTTTTAAGACACACTTTTGCAACAAATTGTATAGAAGTTGGAATGGATATAAAATCATTGAGTGAAATATTAGGACATGCTACTGTAGATATTACATTAAATAGATATGTACATTCATCAAGAAAAATGAAGGAAAAATACTTAGAAAAATTATAAGAAATTAACATTTTATTAAAAAAAATCATAAATATTGATAAAAAAATACATTTATGATAATATTTATAAAGGAAAGAAGAAAAAAATGAAGAAAAAGGGTAAAGTATTTAGAAATGCATTAATATTTATAATTTTAATAGCATTAACATTTTATATATTATTAAAAGATCAGAATCCAATGGAAATATTGAAAATAATATCTTCAGCAAAAGTTGAATTTGTACTTATAGGAATATTATGTATGTTTATTTATATTGTATTAGAGGCAGTAAATATAAGAAGAACATTAAAAAATTTGAATGAAGAAACAACATTTTTACAAGACATCAAATATGCGTTAATAGGATTTTTCTTTAGTGCAGTAACACCAGCGGCAAGTGGTGGGCAACCAATGCAAATATATTATATGTACAAAGATGGAATAGCAGTGTCAAATTCAACGCTTGCATTATTATTAAATTTAACTAGTATGCAGATTTGCACTATAGGTATTGCACTAGTAAGTTTAATTTTTAATCATCAATATATGAATAAATTATTAATAATATTTTTTATAATTGGAATTGCACTAAATTCAACTGCATTAATTTTATTATTAATAGGAGTGTTTTCAAAAAGATTATCAAAATGGTTAATTGATTTTGCTATAAAAGTTTTAAAATTATTTAGAGTAAAAAATATAGAAAGTAAAAAAGAAAAATTTGAAGCAGAACTTACTAAATATCAAGAAGGAGCCAAATATGTAAAGCATAATAGATTATTAATGTTAAAAATTTTAGGAACAACATTAATACAATTTTTAACATATTATAGTGTAACATATTGGACATACAGAGCACTAGGATTTTCACAATATAATATTTTAAGATTAACATCATTACAAGCAGTACTATATGCAACAGTATCTGGTATACCATCACCTGGGGCAGTTGGAGTAACAGAAGGAGCATTTACAGAAATATTTAGAAATATTTATCCAGAAAATATAATGAGTAGTGCAGTATTATTAAATAGAGGAATTAATTTCTATTTACTTGTATTAGTAAGTGGAATTATTACAATAATTAGTCATATGAATAGTGAGAAAATAGAAAATCAAGAAGAAAAATAAAAAAATGTTGAAAACAATTGACAAAGCTGGATATATATGTTAAAATATTTAACTGTAATCCGCTTAGTCAAGGTAAGCAAATGTTATGAAAAAAATAACTACCTTTTTTAAGGATTAGCGAGTATACAAATAAGGGAGGTGCATTTTAAATGTACGCAGTAATTGAAAGTTGTGGAAAACAATACAAAGTAGCAGAAGGAGATGTAGTATTCTTCGAAAAATTAGATACAGCAGAAGGAAAAAAAGTTACTTTTGATAAAGTAATATTAGTATCTGATGATGGAAAAGTACAAGTTGGAAATCCTTATGTTAAAGGTGTAAAGGTTGAAGGAAAAGTTGTAGCACACGGAAAAGCTAAAAAAATCATAGTTTTCAAAATGAAAGCTAAGAAAAATGAAAGAACAAAACAAGGACATAGACAACCATACACTAAAGTTGAAATTACAGGAATAAAAACAGCTGCAAAGAAAACAGCAGCAAAAGCTGAAAAAACAGAAAAAGTTGAAGCTTAGTTATAAATAGTGATTTTAATAATAGTAATATAATGAAGAAATTCATATAAGGCAATCTGGAAGAGAAATCAGATTAGATTAAAAGCTGAAAGGAGTGAAAATCATGGCACATAAAAAAGGTCAAGGTAGTATCAAGAACGGTAGAGATAGTGAATCTAAGAGACTTGGTGTCAAGAGAGCTGATGGTCAATTTGTTTTAGCAGGAAATATTCTAATAAGACAAAGAGGAACAAAAGTACATCCAGGAGTTAATGTTGGAAAAGGTAGTGATGATACACTATTTGCATTAGTTGATGGAAAAGTAAAATTTGAAAGAAAAGGTAAAGACAAAAAACAAGTTAGTGTTTACCCTGTTGAAGAAACAACAGTAAATGAATAATTTTTACAAAAAGAAGCATGAAAATTAAATTTCATGTTTCTTTTTTATTGATAAATTATATCTAATATGATATAGTTGTTCAAGAAAAAACATCAAACAGAAGAGAGGAAATGCCGATGGATAAATTAGTATTAATAGACGGAAATAGCATAATGAATAGAGCATTTTATGGAATAATGGGAAGCAAAATGCTAACAACAAAAGATGGAAAATACACAAATGCAGTATATGGATTTTTAGCAATATTGTTTAATATAATAGATGATATAAAACCAGAGTATATAGCTGTTGCATTTGACCTAAAAGGAAAATTAAAAAGAAAAGAACTATTTGAAGGATATAAAGCAAATAGACATGGAATGCCAGATGAACTAGCAGAACAAATGCCAGTAATAAAAGATGTTTTAAGAGCAATGAATATAGATATTATTGAAAAAGAAGGATATGAAGGTGATGATATTTTAGGTACACTTGCAAAATATGGAGAAAAGCAAGGACTAGAAGTTACAATACTTTCAGGAGATAGAGATACATTTCAATTAGCAAGTGATAATATAACAATAAGAATTCCAAGAACAAAAGCAGGAAAAACAGAAACAGAAAATTATAATAGAGCAAAAGTTCTTGAAGAATATGGATTAGAACCTGTACAATTAATAGAAGTAAAAGCATTGCAAGGAGATACATCTGACAACATTCCTGGTGTTCCAGGAATAGGACCAAAAACAGCAATATCATTAATTCAAAAATATCATTCTGTAAAAGAATTATATGAAAAAATAGAAAAAGATGAAGATGATTTAAAAGGAAAACAAAAAGAAAATATTGTTGCAAATAAAGATATGGCAGAACTTTCAAGAACACTTGGAGAAATAGATACAAATGTACCATTGGAAGATACATTAGAAAATTTAAAAGTAGAAGAATGGGATAAAGCAAAAGTATTAGAAATTTTTGAAGAACTACGTTTTCAAAGATATATTGATAGATTTGGACTAAGGACTGCTGGAATAGTTGAACAAACAGAAAAAGAAAATGTAAAAATAGAAGTTAAAGATATAACAGAAATACCAAATTTAGATGGAAAATTATATTATTATTTAGATTTACAAGACAATTCAAATGAAGAAGATATTATAAAAAAAGATATAATAGGAATTGCAATATATAATGAAAAAAATATATATTATATGCAAAAAACGCAAGACTTTGAAGAAAAATTAAAAAAAGTTTTTGAAGATGAAAAAATAGAAAAATATGGATATAATTTAGCTCAAGACTATATTTTATTAAAACAAATTGGAATAACAATGAAAAACATAGTATATGATGCAAAAATTGCAGCATATATATTAGATCCAACAAGCAAGTATGAAATAGATATAATTGTTAGGGAATATTTAGAAATGGATAATGATGAATTATTAGAAGCACAAGGAATACAAGAAAGCAATAAACAAACATCATTATTTGAGAATATGAGTGATGAAAACGCAGATAATACTTCAAAAATAAAAGCAGGAATATATGCAAAAGAAATATTTGAATTATCAGAAGTTACAATAAATAAACTAAAAGAAATAGATTGCTTAGAATTATTTGAAAATATAGATATGCCAACAGTAGAAGTATTAGCTGAAATGCAATGGAATGGTATGTATTTAGATATTGATGAATTAAATAAGTATGGTGATCAATTAAAAGAAAGATTAGAAATATTAACAAAAGAAATATATGAATTATGTGGCGAAGAGTTTAATATAAATTCAACAAAACAGCTTGGAGAAATGTTATTTGAAAAATTAAAATTACCAGTAGTAAAAAAGACTAAGAGTGGATATTCAACAGATGTAGATGTATTAGAAAAATTAGTAGAAGAACATCCTGTAATAGAAAAAATATTAGAATATAGACAATTAATGAAACTAAATTCAACATATGTAGAAGGAATTAAACCATATATAAACCCAAAAACAAAAAGAATACACTCATTTTTTCATCAAACAATAACAGCGACAGGAAGAATAAGTTCAACAGAACCAAATCTTCAAAATATTCCAACAAGATTTGAATTAGGAAAACAATTAAGAAAAGCATTCAAACCAGCAGAAAATTATATTTATATAGATGCAGATTATTCACAAATTGAATTAAGAGTATTAGCACATATTTCAAATGATGAACATATGGTACAAGCATTTATAAATGGAGAAGATATACATAGGCAAGCAGCATCAAAAGTATTTAATATTCCAATAGATGAAGTAACAAAAGAACAAAGAAGTAATGCAAAAGCAGTAAACTTTGGAATTGTTTATGGTATAAGTGATTTTGGATTAGGAGAGCAATTACATATATCAAGAAAAAAAGCGAAACAATATATAGACCAATATTTGGAAATGTATTCTGGAATAAAGAAATTTATGGAAAATATTGTAGAAAGTGCAAAAGAAAAAGGATATGTTGAAACAGAATTTAAAAGAAGAAGATATATACCAGAATTAAAATCAAATAATTATATGGTAAGACAATTTGGACAAAGAGTAGCAATGAATACACCAATTCAAGGAACAGCAGCAGATATAATGAAAATAGCAATGATTAATGTTATGAAAGAATTAAAATCAAGAAATATGAAATCTAAAATAGTATTACAAGTACATGATGAAATGATGATAGAAACAGCATTGGAAGAAGTTGATGAAGTAAAAGATATTTTAAAAGAAAAAATGGAAAATGCAATAAAATTAAGAGTACCACTTATAGCAGAAGTTTCAGAAGCTACAAACTGGTATGATTGCAAATAAAAAAGGTGGCAGGTGTCACCTTTTTTTATTTGTTATTCAGAAATACTTGAAAAAAATGCAAAAAAATAGTAAAATAGAATACGTAAAGAAAAGAGGAAAATATGTATTTAATTGTAGGATTAGGAAATCCAGAAGAAGAATATAGTAAAACAAGACATAATATGGGATTTAATACAATAAATAAAATTTCACAACAATATAATATTGAGGTAAAACAAAACAAATTTCAAGCATTATATGGAAGTGGAATGATAGAAAAAGAAAAAGTAATATTATTAAAACCACAAACATATATGAACTTAAGTGGAAATAGTGTTAAAGAAGTAGTAGATTTTTATAAAATAGAAAAAGAAAAAATATTAGTAATATATGATGATATGGATATAGAACCTGGAAAAATAAAAATAAGAAAAAAAGGTAGTGCAGGTGGACATAACGGAATGAAAAGCATTATACAGATGATTGGAACAGAAGAATTTCCAAGAATAAGAGTTGGAATAGGAAGACCAATTCGTAAAGATGATGAAATAAATTATGTAATAGGTGCAATCCCAGAAGAAGATTTAAAAAGACTAGATGAAGGAATAGAAAAAGCCCAAAAAGCAGTAGAGGAAATATTAAGAAATGGTGTTGACTCTGCAATGAACAAGTATAATTAAGTACAGTATGAATAAGGAGAAAAAACAAAATGATAGAAATAATTATTGACAAAGAAGAAGAGAAAAAAACAATAGGTGTTATTGAAAATGGAAAATTGATAGAAGTATATGAAGAAAACAAGGAAAACAAACATGAAAGAAATGAAGGGAATATATATGTTGGAATTGTAAAAGATATAATTCCAGGTATGCAAGCAGCTTTTATTGATATAGGAACAGAAAAAAATAGTTTCATACATGTAAGAGATATAATGCCACAAATCGATGAAAAAATTGAAAGAAAAGAAGAAAAGAAAATAAAAGACCTTGTAAAACCAAAACAAAAATTGTTAGTACAAGTTCAAAAAGATAGTAATGATAAAAAAGGTGCAAGAACAACAACACATATAAAACTTACAGGAAAATATGTAATTTTATTACCGCAAACAACTATCGTAACAGTATCTCAAAAAATACAAGACGAAACAGAAAAAAATAGATTAATAAAACTTGTAAAAGAAAATTTACAAGAAAATATGGGAGCAATAATAAGAACAGGAGCTGAAAAAAAAGAAAATGAAATTATAATTGAAGATTTACAAAAGCTTCAAGAGCAATGGCAAGACATATATCAAAAATTTAAAAAATCAGATAGTAAGTCACAATTATTATATACAAGTCCAAGTATAGTTGAAAAAATAATACTAGATTTACCAAGTGAAAAAATAGATTCTATTATAGTAAATACCAAAGAAGATTATTCAGAACTAGAACAAGTGGTAAGTCACAAAATAAAATTGGCATTGGAAGAAAATAAAAATTTAATAAAAAAATATGAATTAGAAAATCAAATAGAAAAAGCAAAACAACGTAAAGTATGGTTAAATTGTGGAGGATTTATAACAATAGACCCAACAGAAGCATTAGTAGCAATAGATGTAAATTCGGGAAAGTATACAGGAAAAAATACATTAGAAGAAACTGTTTATAAAGTAAATTATGAAGCAACTATAGAAATAGCAAAACAATTAAGATTAAGAGATATTGGTGGAATAATAATAATTGATTATATAGATATGAAAGATGTTGAACATAAAGAAAAAATAGAAAAATTATTAAAAGAAACCCTAAAACAAGATAGAGCTAAAACACAAGTAGAAGGATTTACAAAATTAAATTTAATGGAATTAACAAGAAAACATATTTGTGCACATAATAGCTAAAATCAGGAAGGAAGTAAAAGTGAAAGTAGGATTTGTATCACTAGGATGTAGCAAAAATTTAATAGACACAGAAATAGCAATTGGACATTTTAAAAATAATAATTATGAAATAGAAAATAATCCAGAAAAAGCAGATATAATAGTAATAAACACATGTGGATTTATTGCTTCAGCAAAAGAAGAAGCAATAAATACTATTTTGGAAATGGCAGAATATAAAAAGAAAAAATGTAAATATTTAATAGTAATGGGCTGTTTAGTTCAAAGATATTATACTGATTTAGTTAAAACATTACCAGAAGTAGATCTATTTATAAAAATAGATGAATATGGTGAAATGTGGAAAAAGATTCAAGACTTGGTAGAAAAAAATAAAGTAGAAAGAAGTACAACAAAAGTTGTAGAAAAAGTCTCAGAAATTAAACAGTTACCAATGCCAGAATTTAATGAATTTTATGATAGAGTTGTAACCACTGGAAAAAATTATGCATATTTAAAAATTGGCGAAGGTTGTAGTAATATGTGTACATATTGTGTGATTCCATATATCAGAGGAAAATTTATAAGTAGAAAAATGAAAGAAATATTAGATGAGGCTGAAATGTTGGCCAAAAAAGGAATAAAAGAATTAATTGTAATTGCACAAGATACAACCAAATATGGTGTAGATATATATGGTGAGCCAAAACTTGCAGAATTATTACAAAAATTATCAGATATTAATGGTATAAAATGGATTAGATTTTTATATTCATATCCTGAGGGAATAACAGATGAGCTTATAGAAGTAGTAAAAAATAATGAAAAAATTTGTAAATATTTTGATATTCCAATACAACATATTTCAAATAAAGTTTTAAAAAGAATGAATAGAAAAACAAATAAAGAACAAATTGAAAGTATAATATCAAATATCAGAAATAAAATTCCAAACGTTGTATTAAGAACTAGCTTAATAGTAGGTTTTCCAGGAGAAACAGATGATGATTTCAGAGAATTAGAAGAATTTGTAGAAAAAACAAAATTTGATAAATTAGGAACATTTATGTATTCTAAAGAAGAAGGAACGCCAGCAGCAAGACTTCCAGAACAAATACATGGAAACACAAAAAAATCAAGATATAATAAAATTATGTCAATACAACAAAAAGTATCAAATGAAAACTTAAAAAATAAAATAGGAAAAAATGTTGAAGTATTAATAGAAGATATTTCATTTGATGGAAAATATTTAATAGGTAGAACATCACAAGATGTTCCAGAAGAAGATGGAATTATTTATGTTGAAAATAATAATTTTGAAAGTAAAGTAAATTCTTTTGTCAATGTGAAAGTAACAGAAGTAAAAGAATATGATTTGATAGGAAAAATTGTATAGATTTATTTCTTAAAAGGAGAGAATATTGTAATGAGTCAAAAAAGGATAGAAAAAGAAGAATTAAAGAGATTTATAGAAGTTAATGAAGGTGTAAAAGAACAAATTGGCAAACATGAAAGTCAATTAGTAGAGACTAAATATTATAAAGATTTGGTAATAGAAACAAAATTAGGACCAGTTTCTTTAGGAGAAACATATGTGACAATTGAAAGAAACAAAGAAGGTGATATGGAATATCATTTTCGTTGGGTAAAAGAGAATGATAATGGTGAAAAAACTATTGAAGAAAAAATGGTTTTAGACAAAGATGGAAATGTTTTTTGTATAGATGGTTTAAAAGGAGCTCTAGGCAATTCTCAAATGGATGTTGAAGAATTATTTAAAGAAAATGATAAAGAAAAAGGCAGATTAGCTGGAAGCATAAAAGAAAAAGACGAAAAAGATGAAACATCAAAAGAAGAGAATAAAGAAAATAGAAATGATGAGCAAAAACAAGTGGAAAAAGATTTAAGTAGTGAAGGACAAGATTTAAAGTTAAGTTGTTTTAGAAAAATTACAGATCCACATTTGCAAGAAAGAATGCCAAGTGTATTTGAAAATTCATCAGAATATGCAGTAGCATATTCTGATACAATGAGTAGTTTCGTAATTCTACAAAAATCTACAGAGATTGGTGAAAATGGAGATAAAGTAGAAAAATGGAAAATAAACGAAAGTGTTCAAAGATCAGGAACAAATTATGAGCCAATAATAAGTGTTAGTGCGAATGGTAATGAATTAAAGCAAAAAGTTCCTATGACAATATTGCCAGTAGAAAATGTACCAAATCAAAAAATAGCGATAACAATGGATCCAGAAAACTATGGAAAAATTGATATGGAAACGGTTAATGTAATGACTTGTGGAAAAGAATTAGCAGGACATAAAGAAATGTTAGGAAGATCAACAGGACTTGAAGGAGAAGGAAATGTCAATGGCGAGAGAGTAGAAGATTATGAACTTAGACAAAGATTAGATCGTTCAGGAAAAGATATTACAGGTAATCCAACAGCACAAGATGAACTTATACATGGTGCAAAAAAAGTAATGAAAGAAAAAGACCAAACTGAAAATGGAGTTATAGCTGATGAAGAAACTGAAATTCCAGAAACAAATTTAACATATAAGGATTTAAAAGATGTTACAGGAAAAACAGTTGAAGAATTAGTAGAAGAACAAGGTGATGAAAAATCAATTATTGATATTGCAAAAGAGGTAGAAAATAAAATAAAAGTTGCAGCAAGAGAATGTAATGTATCTGTGGAAGGATATGTAAAAGAATTAAAAAAAGCAGATGGAAAAGATATTGATGAAAAAATAGCAAATGCAAATGAAGAAATAGAAGGACAATATATGGGAAATAATCCAAGACAACATTAAATATAAAATAAAGGAGAAAAAAGATGTTAGTAGAAACATTAATATTTTCGGTTATAGCATTTGCACTATTTGTATATATTTTTTACAGATTAATAAAAGAAAATGATACAAAATATGTAACAATACTTGCAATAGAGGCACTTCGGAATAGCAATAAAATTTATAATGGTTTATAATGATACTCAAAAAATGAATGTTTTTGGAGAAATAATAGTATATTTATTATCAATAGTAGTTCCAATAGGTGTTATTTTAATAACAAAAGCAACTGGAAATATTTCAGAAATTATAAATATAAATATTGTTAGAATATGTTTATTATTCGATAACACAAAACAAGCTAAGAAAATGTTAATAGAAATAGTAACAAAAAATCCAGAAAGTTATAATGGGCATAAAATATTAGCAATGTTATATGAAAAAGAAGGTGGACAAAGAAAAGCTGTAGACGAATATGCGCAAGTAATTAGTATTAATCCAAAAGAATATGATGCATATTTTAAAGTAGCAACATTATTAACAGATTTAGATAAAAAAGATGAAGCAATAGATACATTAACAAACTTATTAAACAAAAAGCCAGATTATCCAGAAGCAACAATAGCATTAGGAGATTTGTTAATAGAAAAAGAAGATTATAAAGAAGCAGCAAACTATTATAATGAAGCATTAAAATATAATCCAACAAGTTTTGAATTAAATTACAATTTAGGAATTGTATATACAATGTTAAATGATTTTTCTAGTGCAAAATTATATTATGAGAAATCAGCGGAATTAAATACTATAATATGTAATACAAAATATAGTTTGGCAGAAATTGCAATAATGTATAAAGAATTAGAAGAAGCAGAAAATTATTTGCTACAAATAGTTGATGATGAAGAATTAGGAGCAGATGCATATTTGGAATTATCTAAAATTTATATATTAAAAAATGATAAAGAAAAAGCAATACAATATGCAAATGTAGCAATACAAGATTCTCCCAAAAGAATTGTAGAAAAAATCAGAAAAGATACGACTTTTGCAATAATAATAGCTAAATTATCAATACCATTTAACCTAGATTTTGAAGAAGAAAAAGAGCATAAGTTAACTAAAAAAGAATTAATGGCAAAACAGCATTTAGAGGAAATGGTAGAAATAACAAAAAAAATAGGATTTGCAGATTTGAAAATAGAAAAGAAAAATCCAAAAACAAGGATTGAGAAAACTCAAGAAATAGAAAAAGAAAATTAAAATTCATAAAAAAACTCAAATTAAATATAATATATAATATAAATTTAATTTGGAGGGATTATGAAAAATAAATTAGCAGTAATAGGTGGAGATTTAAGAATTGCAAAATTAGCAATAATGCTTGCTAATGATGGAAATGAAGTATATGTATATGGATTAGAGAAATCTGAAGAAATAAGAAGACAAAAAAATATTATTCAATGTGATACAATAAGAAAAGCAATCGATGATGTAGAAATAGTAATTGGACCAATACCATTTTCAAGTAATGGAAATACAATAAATATGCCATTTAGTGATAAAGAAATTACTATTAGAGAAATGATGCATAATATAAATGCAAAAGTTCTTATAGCAGGAGCTATTTTACCAGAAGTATATGAAATGGCAAATGATGAATATATAGAGATTATTGATATAATGAAAAGAGAAGAATTAGCAGTATTAAATACAATTGCAACAGCAGAAGGGACAATTCAAGTAGCAATAGAAAATACAAATAGAATTTTACATGGAAGTGAAGTTTTAATATTAGGATTTGGAAGAATTGGAAAAGTCTTAGCAAGAAAACTTGCTGGATTATCAGTAAAGGTAACATGTGCAGCAAGAAAAGATGAAGATTTGGCATGGATAGAAGCATATGGACATAAATCATTAAATATTAATAATTTAGGTGAAAATTTAAGACCATTTGATATAATAATAAATACAGTTCCACATATTATTTTAACAGAACAAAAATTAGAATATGTAAAAAAAGAAACATTGTTAATAGATTTAGCTTCAAATCCAGGTGGAATTGACAAAAAAGCAATTAAAGATAGAAATTTGAAATTTGTTTGGGCATTATCATTACCAGGAAAAGTGGCACCAACAACATCAGCAGAATTTATAAAAAATACAATATATAATATATTAAGAGAAATATATAAAGTTTAAAAGAAGCAAAAGAAAGGAGAGTGTTAATCTAAAAAGATTAACATTATAAAAAATATGGAAATATATCAAGCAATAGTTTTAGGAATAGTTCAAGGATTAACAGAACTATTACCAGTATCAAGTTCAGCACATTTAAAATTAATACCATGGATGTTTAATTGGAACATTCCAGAAAGTTTTGATGTAGCATTACATTTAGGAACATTATTAGCAATAACATTATTTTTCTTCAAAGATTGGTTAGGTCTAATAAAGGGGGGATATGATCAAGTTGTAAAAAAGAAAAAATCAACAGAAGGTAAAATCTTCTGGTACATAGTAGCAGTAACAATTCCAACAGGAATTTTAAGTTTAGTATTAGACAAATTCTCAGGATATATTTGTGACAAATTTAACATAGAATCAATAATGATTGCAATTGCATTAATAGTATTAGGAATTGTACTTTATATTGTTGATAAAAAAGCACCATCAGAAACAAAATATGAAGATATGACATTTAAACAATCATTTTTAATAGGATTATCACAAGCAATAGCAGCAGCATTTCCGGGAACATCAAGATCTGGTATAACAATGACTGTTGCAAGAGCTTTAAAAGTAGACAGAGAAAGTGCTGCAAAATATTCATTTTTATTATCAACACCAATAGTATTAGCAGCAGTACTTGTAAGTATAAAAGACTTTGAATTTACACTTGCATTCTTTATGGGAGTATTATTCAGTTTCTTAGTAGGAATAATTGTAATTAAATTTTTATTAAACTACTTGAAAAAAGGAAGTTTCAAAGGATTTGCTATATATAGAGTAATACTTGGAATAATAGTAATTACTATGACAATTATGAGATAGAATTTGTAAAAGAGGCACAAAAGTGCTTCTTTTTTCATATTATAAAACATAGGAGGAGAATCAATTATGTTTTGTAGAAGATGTTATAGAAATAGAGGATATTATAGAAATAATCAACAAAATGAAATTAGTTTTAATGAGTTAAAAGACAAGGTATCTAAAGGAGCAATTCTAATAGATGTAAGAAGCCCACAAGAATATAATGAAGGACATCTACCAGAGGCACTAAATATACCTGAATATGAAATAAGAAAAGTAAAAAATGAAATGACAAAATTAAATCAACAAATTGTTGTATATTGTCAATATGGTGGAAGAAGTAGAGAAGCGTATAATATGTTAAGAAAAATGGGATATACCAATGTATATTCATTAAAAGGTGGGTTAGAAATGATTTAAAATATATTAGAAAAAATATTAAAAAAAGGTTGATATTTTAAAAAAAATAAAGTAAAATCTATAAAGAATGTTCATAGCAACAAATTATTATAAATAAAGTGAAAGGAATGCTAAAAATGAAAAAGGTAAAAATATTAACAATTGTATTAGCAATAATATTAGTAACATTAATTGCGTTTGGAGGAATATATCTTCCAACACAAAATAGAATGGAAAATAAAGTTAAAGATTATGAGCTAGGAAGAGAGCTAGACAGTCAAAGAGTTATTGAATTAAAAATAAAAGAAAATTCAACTGATAATTCTGAAGAAAATTCATCTGAAGAAACAACAGACTCTGGAAATACAGAAGAAACAGAAAAGTCTGAAGAAACAACATCAACAGAAAATGAATCAACAGAAAATAAATTAACAGAAAAAGATTATGAAAACGCAAAAAAGATAATGGAAAAAAGATTACAAGCATTAGGTGCACAAGATTATACAATATCATTAGATAAAGAAAACGGAACTGTTAGAGTAGAATTAGCAGAAAATGATAATGTTGATATGTATATATATTATTTATATGCAAGTCAAAAAATAACAATAAAAGACACAGATTCTAAAGATATACTTTTAAATGATGATATGATAAAAGGAGCAAAATATTCATATTCAAATGATAGTAAAGGAGCATATCAAGTATATGAAGAAATAGAGCTAACAAAAGATGGACAAGCAAAACTAAATGAATTATTGAATGATTATGCATTATTAGCAACAGATGTGACAGAAATAGAAAATGCAAAAAAGGCAAGTGAATCTGAAAGTACAAAAACAGAATCAACAAGTGAAGAAAATACAGAATCAACAGAAAACACAGATGAACAAAATACAGAAAGTACAGAAACACAAAGCACAACAGAAGAAACATCAAGTAATTCAGAAACAACAAAGAAAACAGCAAAATTATATGTAAATGATACAACATATGATATATCAAAAATAGAAAAAGGAAAAATAACAGTAAAAATAGGAGCATCATCATCAAATACAACATCAGTAAATAATAATATATCAAAAGCTGCAGAGATAGCTATGCTAGAAAATGCTGGAAAATTACCAGCAGACTATGAAGTTGATACAAATAGATATGAATATTCAAGTATAACACAAAAAGAAATTATTTATTTTGCAATCGTAATGATAGCAATATTAGTGATAACATTATTAGTATATTGTGTAATATACAAAAAATCAGGAATATTAGCAAGTATATCATTTGTTGGATTTGTAGCATCATTCTCATTATTAATAAGATATACAAATGTTGCAATTTCAATAGAAGGAATAAGTGCAATAATAATTGTTATGATAATTAATTTAATAATAAATAGAGAAATATTATCAAAAACAAAGAAAATGAATTTAGTAAATGAAGCTGTAAAATCAACATATAAAAACATATATTTAAAATTAATACCAGTTGAAATATTAACAATCGTATTCTGTTTATCTAAATGGGAAAGCTTAAGTAGTTTTGGAATGATAATGTTCTGGGGATTAGTTTTAACAGCAATTTATAATGTAATAGTAACAAGAACATTATTAAATTTAAAAGAGAACAAATAATATAAGATAATATAAGAAAGGAGAAAGTACTAACTTGAATAAAGTTAGTACTTGCTAGAAAAAATGAAAAAGAAAAATGTAATTATATTAGCAATAGCAATGATAATAGTAATTGCTGGGGTTATAGTAGCATCTACAATTGGTTTTAATAAGCAATTAAGATATCAAGATAGCCAAAAAATAGATATATATGTAGCAAGTGAAGTAGATGTTGATAAAATTAAAAGTATAGCCAATGAAGTACTTGGAAAACAAAATATGGTTCAAACAATAGAAATATATCAAGATATGGTAACAATAAGAGCAAAATCTATATCAGATGAACAAAAAGATTCAATAGTAAATAAAATTAAAGAAAACTATGAATTTGAACAAACTGCAGAAAAAACAGAAATAAAAGATATTCCAGCTACAAGAATAAGAGATATGTTTAAAAAATATGTTTTGCCATTTGTATTATCATTTATAATAATATTAGTATATATGGTTGTAAGATATCGTCAAAAAGGTATTTTAAATGTTTTTGCTCAAACAATGGCAATTCCAGTACTTTGCGAGATACTATTAATTAGTTTAATAGCAATTACAAGAATACCAGTAGGAGTATATACACCAACATTAGTATTGGTAGTATATTTAGCATCTATAACATATACAGTTATAAAAGTAGAAAAACAAGCAGACAAGAACTAATAAGGATATCTTTCAAATAAATATTTTATGATATCATTTGAATTTGCTGGTGAAACTTTGATAAAAATATTCTTATCAAGGGTAATCCACATAATTAAATTAAAAGAATGAATATTGTCGATAAATGCGGCAACAATTTCAGAAATTTCAATAGGATTAGAAAAATCTTTTTGCCAAATATTAGATTTTTCTAATTCTATTTTTTTATTTAGAAATTTATTCAAAAATTTTTCTATATCACCATCTTTTTTTGATAATAACATAACTTTTGCATTCATATTATAATCCTTTCAATAAATATTATTTGATAAAAAAATAAAAATATTCAATAGAATAAAATTATAATAAAAGAGCATAATAAAAATGTTCTAATTTTTATTTAGTATGAAAAATTGTAGAGTATATGATTTTTCAGTACAGATTTATTTAGAATGATAGTTTAGAAGAATGTGTTATGAGTTTTTAATAATATAAGAAAGGAATAGAATTATAATGGAAAAAAATCAAAGAATAAATTGCACAGTTCAAAGTTGTGCATATCAAGACCAAAAATCAAAATGTTGTACACTACATGCAATTAATGTAGTTCCTACACCAAATAACAATTCAATGCAATCTGATGAATCAAAATGTGGAAGTTATGAATATAACAATAATTACTAAAAAATAATATACAATCTTGACAAAGTTTTGAAATAGAAATAAAATACTCATGTAATAATACAAAAAGAGGAGTGATTAATATGCCATTAGTAACAACTAAGGAAATGTTTGAAAAATCAATGAAAGAAGGGTTTGCAATTGGTGCATTTAATGTAAATAATATGGAATTAATACAAGGAATTGTTGATGCAGCTGCTGAAAACAATTCACCAGTTATATTACAAGCATCATCAAGTGCAATAAAATATGCTAGAATTAATTATTTAATGAAAATGGTTGAGGCTGCTGTAGAGGAACATCCAAATATTCCGATAGCAATACACTTAGACCATGGTCCTGATTTTGAAACATGTAAAAAGTGTGTAGACAATGGATTCACATCTGTAATGTTTGATGGTTCAAAATATGATTTTGAAGAAAATATCAGACTAACAAAAGAAGTTGTTGATTATGCACATGCACATGGAGTTGTTGTAGAAGCAGAATTAGGAAAATTAGCAGGAATTGAAGATGATGTAAATGTATCTGCATCTGATGCAATGTATACAGATCCAGCACAAGCTGAAGAATTTGTAAGAAGAACAGGAGTTGATTCATTAGCAATAGCAATTGGAACAAGTCATGGAGCTTATAAGTTCAAAGGTGAAGCAAAACTTAGATTTGATATTTTAAAACAAATTAAAGAAAGAATTCCAAATACACCAATAGTATTACATGGAGCTTCAACAGTAATTCCGGAATTAGTAAATATGTGTAATGAATATGGAGGAAATATTCCAGGAGCTAAAGGTGTACCTGATGAAATATTACATGAGGCAAGTATTTCAGGAGTTTCAAAAATAAATGTAGATACAGATTTAAGACTTGCAATGACAGCAGGAATTAGAAAAGTATTTGTAGAAGATCCAAGTGCATTTGACCCAAGAAAATATTTAATTCCAGCAAGAGAATTAGTAAAAGAAACAGTTTCACACAAAATGAAAGATGTATTTGGTTCAGCTAATAAAGCATAGAAAGAAAATAGAGACATTACTTAAATAATAAGTAAGTCTCTATTTTTTATATAATAGGAAAGTAATATTTTCCTATTATATAAAAAGCTACAATCGCTAGCCCTTTGAGATTTTCTCCTTTTAGTCGAAAACTCAAATCGGGCGAGAACAAATCAAAGAAAAATTTTCAATTTTTCTTATTTGTTCTTAACTATTATCTCTTATTTTTTGCCTCATAGCTTTTTGCATTCTTCTTTCAGCATCTTTTTTTGCAATATCTTGACGTTTATCATAAAGTTTTTTTCCTTTTCCTACTCCTAATTCAAGTTTGACTAAACTTCCTTTGAAATATAAAGAAATAGGAACTAAAGAATAACCGTCAATTTTTACTTTTGAATATAATTTTAATAATTCTCTTTTGTTTAATAATAATTTTCTATCTCGTAAAGGGTCTTTGTTATAAATATTTCCATGTTCATAAGGACTTATGTGCATAGAATATATATAACATTCTCCATCTTTAAAACCAGCATAACTATCTTTTAAATTTACTTTTCCAGCTCTTATAGATTTTATTTCTGTTCCAGATAAAACAATTCCAGCTTCATATTTGTTTTCTATGTTGAAATTGTGGTATGCAACTGGATTTTTTGCTATTAATTTTGTCTCCATAGTTTTTATTCCTTTCGAAGATATTGTACTCTAAAAAGTGGAAAAAATCAATATTAAGAATAAAAGTCTTGAATAATAAAAATCGTTAAATACATTACTTAATGATAAAAATGAGGCTGTATAAGAGTTAAAAATAAGTAAAATAACCCAATAAACGTTATTATTTTCCAATCTAGAATTATATATTTTTTATTGACTTTACTATATTTTATTGATAAAATTTAATCATAATTAAATCATTAAGTAATGTACTTAATATTTAGAAAGGGAAAAGAAATGAGAACAAAAGAAAATAAAGGTGTAACATTAATAGCATTAGCAGTGACAATAATAGTAATGTTAATATTAGCAGGAGGAATAGTATCAACATTGACAGGAAATAGTGGAATAACAAGTAATGCAAGACTGTCAAAAATAATGAATGAGTTATCAAAATATAAAGAAGAAGTAGAATTATATAAAGCAAATAAAATTGTTGAAAATGAAGGCTTTTTAGGTGAAAGTCTTTTTGCGGGTAAAGATTCAATTAATTATAATATAAAATCAGATGAGGAAATTGGAAATATAAAAAGTATAATACCCAATATAACTGATGAATATATAAATATATTACAGATAATAAAAGGAGAACTATTAATAAAGTCTAAAGATAAAAAACAAATAAAAGCAGCACAATTAGTTGGGATTCAAGTTAATCCATATGATATAACAGATGATGGAGAATTATTATCGTCAAATGGAAATTTGTTATTAATGGATGAAACGGGAACATTAACATTGCCAGATACAATTAAAAAAATAGGATATGGCGCATTTTCTGGAGTAGAAGGTTTAAAAACAATAATAATTCCAGGAAGTGTAAAAGAAATTGCTGAAAATGCATTTAGCAATAACAAAACATTAGAAACGGTAATCTTAAATGAAGGAATTGAAATTATTGGAGGAAGTGCATTTAGTCAATGTGATAATTTAGTTAATGTACAGTTGCCGTCAACAATAAAAAAAATAAAAAATAATGCATTTTATTATTGTATTAATTTAAAAAATATTAATATTCCTTTAGGAGTAGAGGAAATATCAGCATATACATTTTGTGGATGTAGAAAATTAGAGAAAATTATAATTCCAGAAGGGGTTGAATGTTTAAATTATGCAAGTTTTACAGATTGTCCTAATTTATCAAATATAAAATTACCTTCTACTTTATTAAAGATAGATACTCTTGCTTTTTCAAATTGTATAAGTTTAAATAATATTGAATTAACGAATAACGAAACATTTAAAATTGAAAATGGAATATTACTTTCAAAGAATACGTCAGATATAATATTTATATTTCCTAATTATATAAAACAAAAAGATAATTTTGAAATTCCAGAAGGAACGAAATATTTTAATATATCACTTGCAAAATATATTAATTTAAAGAAAATAAAGATTCCAAGTACATTAAAAGATCTTAATGCAAGTTTATTGCCATCAAGTATAGAAGAGGTTGAGTTAAACTTAAATAATGATGTGTTAGAAAATGATAAGGAAAATAAGATTGTATATATGAAAAAAACTAATGAATTATGTATGTGTTATTCTAAAGAAAAAACAATAAATATAAAAGAGGGGATAGTTGCATTAAATGCATATTCTTTTAATCAAGCAACATCAGCTGAATATATTATACTACCAGATTCAATAAATTATATAAAAAATCAAGCATTTACAAATGTAAATACAGTTAAGGAAATAAAAATAGGAAAAAATGTTTCAAAAATAGAACCATGTTTTAAATATTGGAATTATAATGGAATAGTAACAATTGATTCAGAAAACAAAAATTACATGATAGAAGATAATACTTTATATACTAAAGATAAAAAAACATTAGTGAGAGTTTTGAAAAATATTTATGAAACATATTCAGTAAAAAAAGGTGTTGAAGTAATTGGAGAGTCTGCGTTTATGGTGCAATCAAATATTAATAGAATAGTGATACCAGATACAGTAAAAGAAATAAAGAATAATGCTTTTTCTTATTGTGTTAATATTGATGAAATAGAAATACCAAATTCTGTGAATAGTTTGGGAAGGAGTTTATTTGTTGATTGCAGAAAATTAAATAAAGTGACATTAAAGAAAAAAGAACAATTTATTCAAAATGCTCCATGGGGTGCTCCAAAAGGAATGAAAATTGTAAATTGGATTTAAAATAAAGAACCTAAAATGATTGATATTTTAGGTTCTTTATGATAAGATAAAAACACCAAAAAGTTACAAAAAGAAAGGTAACAAACAAATGAAAATAGGAATAGATATAGGCGGAAGCCATGTAGGAATAGGGCTAGTAGACGAATTCGGAAACATACAACAGAAGAAAGAAAAATATATAGTAGAAAAAATCGAAAACGAAAGTCAAATAAATAAACAAAATTTAAAAGAAGAAATAACACAATTTATAATACAAACAATAAAAGAATATCAAAAAATGGACTTTGTAGAAAATGTAGGAATAGCAGTACCAGGAACAGTAAATCAAACAACAATTATAAAAGCAGTAAACTTAGAAATAGAAAATTATGAAATAGCACCAATAATAGAAAAAGAAACAGGAACAAAAGTAAAATTAAAAAATGATGCAAAATGTTCAGCATTAGCAGAACAAAAATATGGAAACTTTAGTGAATGTGAAAATGGACTATTTCTATGTATTGGAACAGGAGTTGGTGGTGCTGTAATATATAATGGAAAAGTATTAGAAGCTAAGGAAGTACCAGGATTTGAATTTAGCCATATGATAATACAGAAAAATGGATTACAATGTAATTGTGGAAAAAGAGGCTGTTTTGAAATATATGCAAGCCTAAAGCGATTTAAGGAAAAAATTGCATATGAATTCAATTTAACAACTCTTAGAAATGAAGAAATAATAAAAATTATATTAAATAATAAAGATGATGTAAGATTAAAATATTTCTTAAATGAATATATAGAAAACTTAGCAATAGGAATATCAAATCTGATTAATATATTTGAACCAGAAAAAATATTAATAGGAGGAGGATTTGCAGATTATAAGGAAATATTACTAGAACCATTAAAACAACAACTTTTAACAGGAAACTTGCTATTTAACAAAAGAAATGATATAATAATTCAGCTTGCAAAATTCAAAAACGATGCAGGAATTATAGGAGCAACTCTAATATAAAAAAGGAATGAAATAAAATGAAAAAAAGAGTATCATTTATTACATTAGGATGTAAAGTAAATCAATATGAAACAAATGCTATGATGCAAAAATTCCAAGAAAATGGATATGAAATTGTAGAAATAGATGATGTATCAGATATATGTGTTGTAAATACATGTACAGTAACAAATATGTCTGACAGAAAGTCAAGACAAGCCTTAAGAAAAGTAAAAGACAAGAACGAAAATGCAATAATAGTAGCAACAGGTTGTTATGCTCAAAGTTCAAAAGAAGAACTTGAAAAAATGCCTGAAATTGATGTTGTACTTGGAAACGAAGAAAAAAGAGATATAGTAAAATATGTAGAAAAATATTTTGAACAAAATCAAAAACTAATATCAGTTCAAGACATATCAGCCCAAAAAGAATTTGAAGATATGGGACAAATTTCATATACTGAAAAAATAAGAGCAGTAATAAAAGTACAAGATGGATGTAACCAATTTTGCTCATATTGTATAATTCCATATGCAAGAGGAAGAGTGCGCAGTAGAAAAATAGATAGCATAATAAAAGAAATAGAACAAATTGCACAAAAAGGAATAAAAGAAGTTGTAATAACAGGAATACATCTTGCATCATATGGAAAAGACTTTGAAGAAAATATAGGTCTAATAGATTTATTAGAAGAAATAAATAAGATAGATGGAATAGTAAGAATAAGATTGGGCTCATTAGAACCAAAAATAATAACAGAAGAATTTATGCAAAGACTAATAAAACTTGAAAAAATATGCCATCATTTTCATCTATCATTACAAAGTGGATGTGACAATACATTAAAAAGAATGAATAGAAAATATACAACAAGTGAATTTGAAGAAATTGTTCAAAGATTAAGAAAATACTATAATGATGTAATTTTAACAACAGATATAATAGTTGGATTTCCAGGAGAAACTGAAGAAGACTTTGAAACAACATATAATTATTTGAAAAAAATAAATTTTTACAAAATGCATGTATTTCCATATTCGCCAAGAAAAGGAACTGTTGCTGCAAAAATGCCAGATCAAATACAAGGTGATATAAAAGAAAAAAGAAGTAAAAAATTAATTGAATTATCAAATGAAAATCAAAAACAATATAATCAAAATTTAATTGGAAAAGATGTAGAAGTATTATTTGAAGAAAAAAATAAAGAAGGATATTATAAAGGACATACTCAAAATTATATATTAGTAGAATATAAAACAGATGAAGAATTAGAAAATAAAATAGTAAAAGTAAATATAAAAAAAGCAGAAATAGAATATGTTATTGGATAGATATGTTACAATTGTAATATTTTTGTAATATAAACTTAATATAAAATAACTTGAAAAAAATACACATCTATTATATAAATATAATAGAAAAAATAAACACAAAGGAGGAAGAAATATGGCAAATATAGAAAAAGTTTCAGGTGTTTTTGGTGGAATAAAAACAGATGAACCAATTCAAAATTGTGGAAATAATGGAATCGGAATCGAAAATGCAATAAACATAAATGGTGAGAATACAATTAATAATTCAAGTACAGGAACAAACTTGCCTGCAAAAAATACTTTTTGGAATAAAGTAAAATCAGTATTATTCTATGATATAAAAGTAGAATTAACACCATATGAACAAAAAGTAGAAGATGAAGTAAATGAATTTTTACATCAAGAAGTTACTTGGACAAAAGTTAAGAATTTCTTATTTCAAGAAGTAACATTTGGAAAAAAGAAAAATTTGTAGAATGAAATAATAAAAAAAGGAAAAAATAGCAAGAAAGACTTGCTATTTTTTATGTTTTAGAGTAAAATATAGTCGTCAAAAAAGGGAATAATCCCAAAAAGAGAAGGAATAGCTACAAAAATTAGGCTAGAACCTCAAGAAAGGAAAGAAAAATATGAATATAATTATGTTAGGAGCACAAGGAACAGGAAAAGGAACTGTTGCAGGATTAATCAGTGAACAAACAGGATTACCACAAATATCAACAGGAGATATATTCAGAAAAAATATAAGTGAGAAAACACCACTTGGAGTAGAAGCTGACAAATATATATCAAAAGGAAATTTAGTACCAGATGATATAACTGTACCAATGGTTGAAGACAGATTAACATGGGATGATGCTAAAAATGGAGTAATATTAGACGGATTTCCAAGAACAATAGAACAAGCAGAAAAACTAGATAAAATCTTAGCTAAGAAAGGTGAAAAAATAGATTTAGTAATAAATCTAGTAACACCAAAAGAAGAGATAATAGACAGAATGCTAACAAGAAGAGTTTGCACAAATCAAGATTGTAAAGCAACATATAATATAAAATTACATCCACCAGTAAAAGAAGGAATTTGTGACAAATGTGGCTCACCACTAAAACAAAGAGCTGATGACTCAGATCCAGAAGCAATAAAAAGAAGATTAGAAATTTATGAAGAAAAAACAAGCCCATTAGTAGAATATTATAAAGAAAAAGGTGTACTAAGAACAGAAACAGTTAGTATATCAATAAATAGAATGGGAAAAGATGTTGCAAAAGATGTTGTAAGAGACATAAAAAAATAGTCTAAATAGCTTGCTTAAATATAAGTAAGCTACATATTAATATTAGTATTGTGCCTAAAGAAAAAGACGCAAGTTTGTTAATACGCATCTAGTTTTGAAATAAACAATTTTTTCGAAACTACAAATTATATATTTTGAAGGGAAGAATAAAAATGGTAACAATAAAATCAAAAAAAGAAATAGAATTAATGAGAGAAGCTGGAAGAGTAACAGCTTTAACACATAAAGCAATAGAAGAAGCAATAAAACCAGGAATGACAACAGCAGATATAGACAAAATAGCTGAAGAAACAATGAAAAAGAATGGAGCAATATCAGCAGAAAAAGGATATGATCCAGGAATAAGAGGAATACCACCATATCCAGCATCAACATGTATTTCAGTAAATGATGTAGTAATACATGGAATTCCATCAAAGAAAACAATAATAAAAGACGGAGATATAGTAAGTGTAGATTTAGTTGCATTAAAAAACGGATATAATGGTGATGCAGCAAGAACATTTATGGTAGGAAATGTATCACCAGAAGCCAAAAGACTAGTAGAAGTAACAAAACAAGCATTTTTTGAAGGAATAAAATATGCTAGAAAAGGAAATAGAATTGGAGATATTTCACATGCAATTGGAGAATATGTAAAATCACAAGGATATTCTGTAGTAAGAGAATTTGAAGGACATGGAATAGGAAAAGAAATGCATGAAGAACCAGAAATACCAAATTACGGAAAAGCAGGAAGAGGAATAAGACTTGAACCTGGTATGACATTGGCAATAGAACCAATGGTAATTGCAGGAAAACCAGATATTTGGGAATTAGAAGATGGATGGACAATTGTAACACAAGATGGAAGTTTAGCAGCACATTATGAAAATACAATTTTAATTACAGAAAATGATCCAGAAATATTGACAATCATTTAAAAGTGTTATATAATAAATGAGTTAAAACCCAATTTCTACGAAAAATTGGCAAAAAAGTAAGAAAAATCTAAATACAATAACATGTTTTTAGAATTTTATTGCTCTTTAAGAAGGAGGAAAAAAACTTGGCAAAGGAAGATGTTATAGAAGTAGAAGGAGTAGTTGTTGAAACACTACCAAATACAACTTTTAAAGTAGAACTTGAAAATGGACACCAAATATTAGGCCATATTTCAGGAAAACTAAGAATGAACTATATAAAAATATTACCAGGAGACAAAGTAAAAGTTGAACTATCACCATATGACTTAACAAGAGGAAGAATTACTTGGAGAGCAAAATAAAATTTAAAAAACATATTGGAATTTATGAAGAATATTATAAAATAAATTTGAAACGTAAATTAACCCAATTATATAAAAATCAAGTTTGAAGACACAACTTAATTCACAAGGCGAAGGTCATTCCTTAGCCCAAGTGGAATGCGGCAAGCTAAGGAATGTCTGAAGACAATTTAAGGAGGTGCAAAGAAATGAAGGTTAGACCATCAGTAAAGAAAATGTGTGACAAATGCAAAGTAATAAAAAGAAAAGGTGTAATTAGAGTTATTTGTGAAAACCCTAAACACAAACAAAGACAAGGTTAATTCCTTAAGTTTATAACACAAATAAGGTAGCGGCTGTTTAACATATAGATGTTAACATATCAAATTTGTGTTTATATATATGTCCAATATTAATTTTTAAAGATCTATTAAATTAGATGCATTTCACCTTTAAAAAAAATAAGGACAAACAAATAAAAAATTTGGAGGTGCAAAGAAACATGGCTCGTATAGCAGGAGTAGACTTACCTAAAGAAAAAAGAGTAGAAATAGGACTTACATATATTTATGGTATAGGAGTAGCTAGCTCAAACAAAATATTAGCAAAAGCTGGAGTAAACCCAGACACAAGAGTTAAAGATTTAACTGATGAAGAAGTTAATAGCATAAGAAAAGTTATTGACGAATCATACAAAGTTGAAGGTGATTTAAGAAGAGAAGTAGCTCTTAATATAAAAAGATTAACTGAAATTGGATGCTACAGAGGATTAAGACATAGAAGAAGTCTTCCAGTAAGAGGACAAAGAACTAAAACTAATGCTCGTACAAGAAAAGGTCCAAGAAAATTAGTAAGTAGATCAAAGAAAGATGTAAAATAAGACTTTTAAAACAGTGTAAAACTGTTATATAAGGAGGGAAATAAGAACAATGGCTAACAAAAATGTTGCAAAAAAACCAGTAGCTAGAAGAAATAGAAAAAACATCGATAAAGGTGCTGCACATATTCATTCTAGTTTCAATAATACAATAGTAACAATAACAGATACAAACGGAAATACAATTTCATGGGGAAGTGCTGGAGGACAAGGTTTCAAAGGTTCAAGAAAAAGCACACCATTCGCAGCTGGAGAAGTTGCTGAAAAAGCAGCTAAAGAAGCTATGGAACATGGATTAAAAACAGTTGAAGTATATGTTAAAGGTCCAGGAGCAGGTAGAGAATCAGCAATAAGATCTTTACAAGCTGCAGGATTAGAAATCAGTAGCATCAAAGATGTTACACCAATCCCACATAACGGATGTAGACCACCAAAAAGAAGAAGAGTATAATTTTTTATACTTAGGTGGATTATAAAAAAAGAAATTTAAAATTAAGAATATAAATAAAATATAATGAAAGAGGTGTAAAAGATGGCACGTTATACAGACGAACAATGTCGTATTTGCCGTAGAGAAGGACAAAAATTGTTCTTAAAAGGTTCAAGATGTTATTCTGATAAATGCAGTATTTCTAGAAGAAATTATGCTCCAGGACAACACGGACAAAAAAGAGCTAAACTTTCTGAATACGGAACTCAATTAAGAGAAAAACAAAAAACAAAATCATACTATGGAGTTGGAGAAAAACAATTTAGAGGATATTTCGAAATGGCATCTAATAAAAAAGGAATCACAGGTGAAAACTTACTACAAATATTAGAAAGCAGATTAGATAATGTTGTATATAGATTAGGATTTGGAGCTTCAAGAGCTCAAGCAAGACAACTTGTAAACCATGGACAATTTGCAGTTAATGGACAAAGAGTTGATATACCATCTTACTTAGTTAAAGCAGGAGATGTTATAACAGTAAGAGAAAACAAAAAAGAAAATGGAGCTATAAAAGCAAATATTGAAGCAAATTCAGCAAGACCAGTTCCAGCTTGGTTGGAATTAAATAACGAAACTTTAAGTGGTAAAGTAGTAAGATTAGCATCAAGAGAAGATGTTGATATTCCAGTTGAAGAGCATTTAATAGTAGAGCTTTACTCTAAATAATAGTTTTTAATTAGAAAAATATTAGGAGGTAGAAATGATAGAATTTGAAAAGCCAAATATTGAATGTCTAGAGGTTGATGATAATAACAATTATGCAAAATTTGTATGTGAACCATTAGAAAGAGGATATGGCGTTACAATTGGAAATTCTTTAAGACGTATATTACTTTCATCTTTAACAGGATGTGCATTAACAAGTGTTAAAATTGAAGGTGTTTTACATGAATTTTCAAGCATACCAAATGTTGTAGAAGATGTTCCAGAAATTATAGTAAACTTAAAAAATGTTAGACTAAAATTTACTGAAAACGAAGAAAAAGTTATGAGAATTAACTTTAAAGGAGAGGGAGAAGTAACTGCAGGAGATATCATTACAGATGGAACTGTAGAAATATTAAATCCAGACTTACATATAGCAACTGTTGCTGAGGGTGGACAATTGATTATGGAATTAACAGCAGATATGGGAAGAGGATATTCCCCTTCTGAAAAGAATAAAAAACCAAACCAAGACATATCTGTGCTTCCAATAGATTCAATTTATACACCAGTAAAAAAAGTAAATTATCAAGTAAAAAACACTAGAGTAGGCCAAATGGTTGATTATGATAAATTAATTATAGAAGTATGGACAGATGGAAGCTTAAAAGCTCATGAAGCATTAAGTTTAGCTGCCAAAGTTATGACAGGACATCTAGAATTATTTATAGATTTATCAGAAGCAACAAAAAATACACAAGTTATGATTGAAAAAGAAGAATCTAAGAAAGAGAAAGTATTAGAAACTTCAATTGAAGAATTAGAATTATCTGTACGTTCATTCAATTGCTTAAAGAGAGCAGGAATATCTACAGTAGAAGATTTAACAAATAGATCTGAAAATGATATGATGAAAGTTAGAAATTTAGGAAAGAAATCTTTAGATGAAGTAATTGCAAAATTACATTCATTAGGGCTAAATTTCAGACAAGAAGATGAATAAAATTTAATAAAGAGGTGAAAGAAGTGGCTACAAATAGAAAATTAGGTAGAACAACTGATATAAGAAATGCTATGTTAAAAACTTTAACAACAGATTTAATCTTAAAAGGTAAAGTTGAAACAACAGAAGCTAGAGCAAAAGAAGTAAAAGCTATTGCAGATAGCATAATAGCATTAGCAATAAAAGAAAAAGATAACTTTGAAACAGTAGACGCTAAAGTAGTAAAAGCTAAATTAGATTCTAAAGGTAACAAAGTTACAGAATTAGTAAAAAGCAAAAATGGTAATGAATATCTAAAAGTTGTTAAAGAAGAAACAACTGAAAAGAGACAAAAAGATATGCCATCAAGATTAAATGCTAGAAGAAAAATAATGACAAAATTAAACAAAGTTGAAGGCGAAGATGTAATGGCAAAATTATTCAATGAAATCGCTCCAAAATACGAAGGTAGAGTTGGTGGATATACAAGAATAGTTAAAGCTGGTCCTCGTAGAGGAGATGCTGCTGAAGTAGCTATATTACAATTAGTTTAATTATAAAATTGAATATATATTATCAAGAGTGGAGTAGAGAACGGCTCGTTAATCCCACAGCAACCTGCAATATGTAAGGTGCTAATACCGGCAAAGCAAAAGCTTTGAGTGATGATTTTTTAGAAAAAGACTCATAGCAGGCGCTAAGAGTTCTTTTTTTGTTATATAAAAAAAGAATTTATTATAACTCAAAGTAGAATAATAAATATGAAAGGAAACGAAGAAATATGAGTAAAAAATGGTATTTTACATCAGAAAGTGTAACAGAAGGACATCCAGATAAATTATGTGATTATATATCAGATACAATATTAGATGAAGCATTAAAACAAGATAAATATTCGAGAGTTGCAATAGAAACATTTGCATCTGCAAATCAAATAACAATAGCAGGACAATTAACAACAAATGCAACATTAGATATAGAAAAAATAGTAAGAGATAGAATAAAAGAAATAGGATATGACAGAGCAGACTTAGACATAGATTATAGAACATGTAAGATAGATATAAATATAACAAAGCAAAGCTCAGATATAGCACAAGGTGTAGACATTGGTGGGGCTGGAGACCAAGGGATAATGTTTGGATATGCTTCAGATGAAACAGAAGAATATATGCCATTTGCAATTTCAATGGCACACAAATTGGCAAAAAAACTTACAGAAGTTCGTAAAAATGGAATAATACCATATCTTAGACCAGACGGAAAAACACAAGTAACAGTTGAATATGAAGATGGAATTGTAAAAAGAATTGACACAATACTTATATCAAATCAACACGAAGAATCTGCAGATATGGATATATTAAAAAAAGACATTATGGAAAAAGTAATAAAAACAGTTATTCCAGAAAAATATTTAGATGAAAATACAAAATATTTTATAAATCCAACAGGAAGATTTGTTATAGGTGGACCTTTAGGAGATACAGGACTAACAGGAAGAAAAATAATCGTAGATACTTATGGTGGATATGCACGTCATGGTGGAGGAGCTTTTTCAGGAAAAGATGCAACAAAAGTTGACAGAAGTGCAGCATATATGATGAGACATATTGCAAAAAATATAGTTGCAAATGGATTTGCCAAAAAATGTGAATTACAAGTAGCATATGCAATAGGTGTTGAACAACCAATGTCAATATTTGTTGACACATTTGGAACAAATACAATACCAGAAGAAAAAATAGAAGAAATAATCAAAAAGAATTTTGACTTAACACCAAAAGGAATTATTGAATATCTTGGTTTACGTGAACCAATTTATACAAAAACAACTAATTATGGTCATTTTGGAAAGCCAGAATTACCTTGGGAAAAAATTATAAAATTAGATGTAGTATAAAATAAAAATTGGGAAATGTAAGAATTTCTCGATTTTTTTATTTATAACTAAATATCCTTGAAACAAACATATTTTTGTGATAAAATCACACTATCAAAATATGAAAAGAGGACGGAAATTGGAAGAAAAAGAAGGAATACTAGCAGAGATAATATATCAAAATGAAGTAAATAGCTATACTGTAGGAATATTTGAAACAGAAGAAGAACAATTTACAGTAGTTGGATATTTACCATTTATATGTAAAGGAGATTCATTAAAAATAATCGGAAAATTTATAGAACACAAAGATTATGGAGAACAATTTAAAATAGAAACATTTGAAAAATTAATGCCACAAACATTATCAGCACTAGAAAAATATCTTGCAAATGGAAATATAAAAGGAGTTGGACCAGCAACAGCAAGTAAAATAATAAAATTATTTGGAGATGAAACCATACATGTATTAAAATACGAACCATCAAAATTAGTACAAATAAAAGGAATAACAAAAGATAAAGCAAAAGAAATATCTGAAAGTTTTATTGAAAATTGGGAAGTATGGCAAATTGTTGGCTTTTTAGAAAGATTTGGATTAGGAGCAGAAAGTGCCAAAAAAGTATATGATCTACTAGGAATAAATGCAATATCAGAAATAGAAAATGATCCATATATTTTAATAGATATTGCAAGAGGTGTAGAATTTTCACAAATAGATAAAATGGCAATAGAACTTGGAATAGAACGAGAAAATCAAAAAAGAGTGAAAAGTGGAATAAAATATGCTTTGATGAAAATCACATATAATGGACATTGTTGTACATTAAAGGAGAATTTAATAGAATATGTAAAACAGTTATTAGGAGTAGCTGAAGAAATAATTGAAGAAGGACTAATAAATTTAAAAGCAAATGAAGATATAGTTATTGAAAAAAGAGATGAAGAAAAATGGGTATATTTATACTCATTTTATAAAACAGAAAATGAGATTGCAGAAAGAATAATAAAATTAAAAAACACTAAAAATGTAAAAAAAATAAGTAATATTGAAAAAGAATTAAAAAAAGTAGAAGAAAGAACAGATATGATTTTATCTGAAAAACAAAAAGAAGCAATAAGAACTATTAATGATAATAATGTAACAATTATTACAGGTGGCCCAGGAACAGGAAAAACGACAATAATAAAAAGTATTATAGAAATCTATAAGCAAAAAAAATATAAAATAGTATTATGTGCTCCTACTGGAAGGGCAGCAAAGAGAATGACAGAAACAACAGGAGAAGAAGCACAAACATTACATAGATTATTAGAGATAGGAAAAGTTGATGATGATGTATTTTATAAGAAAGACGAAGACTTTGAAGGAGCACCAATAGATGCAGATATAATAATAGTTGATGAGATGTCAATGGTAGATATGTTTGTAATGAGTTACTTGTTAGATTGTATATATTTAGGAACAAAGTTAATTCTTGTAGGAGATACAGACCAGTTGCCATCAGTAGGACCTGGAAGTGTTTTAAAAGATATAATATCATCTGAAAAAATTTCAACAGTACATTTAGATAAAATATTTAGACAGGCAGCAAGAAGTAAAATAATAGTAAATGCACATAGAGTAAACAATGGTCAAAAATTTATACAAAAAGATGATTCAGAATTATCAGAAAATGCAAAAGAAGATTTTTTCTTTATAAAAGAAAATAATCAAGAAAAAATATTAGAACAAGTTTTATCATTATGTAATGGAAGATTAAAAAAGTTCGGAGACTATGACTTTTTTGAAAATATTCAAGTATTAACACCAACAAAAAAAGGAATGTTAGGAACAAAAGAATTAAATAAATCATTACAACAAGAATTAAATCCGCCAAGAGAAGGTGAACCAGAAAAAGCAAGTATGGGAGTAATATTCAGAATTGGTGATAGAATAATGCAAACCAAAAATAATTATGATATGTATTGGGAAAGAAGAGAAGGAGACTCTATAGAAACTGGAAACGGTGTATTTAATGGTGAGATTGGAACAATAACAAATATAAATGAAAAAGAAAAAAATATAAGAATAAAATTCGATGATGATAAAGTTTGTTGGTATGAATTCAATGATTTAGAACAAATAGATCATAGTTATTGTATAACAATACACAAAGCACAAGGAAGTGAATTTGATGTTGTTATAATGATTGTACCACAAGCTGCACCAATGCTTTTAACACGAAATTTATTATATACAGGATTAACAAGAGCTAAAAAATTATTGATTGTAATTGGAAATGATAGAGTTGTAGACTTTATGATAAATAATGTAGATAGTAAAAAAAGAAATACAGGATTGGAATATAAATTGAAAAATACTTAGAGTAATGATATAATAAATTCATAAAATTTTTATAGGAGAAAGAATAGTGTCAGATAAAGAGAATGTTTTAATATTAGATAGAATAAGCGATTTTAATAGTGTAATAAGTTTTTATGAAGAAACAGCAGAACTTATAACAAAATTAAGACCCAATATAACAATGACAGAATTAAAAGATGAATTTGAAAGTCTTTCGCAATATGAAAAAATAGTATTTGCAGCTAGAGCAATGGTAGTATCAGAATCATTAAAATTATTTAATATAGAAGAAATATTATCTAAATATCGTATAGGAAATGTAGAACTTGAAAGAATGTTTGAAGGGATAGATTTTTTAGATAAATTTCAATTAAAAAATTCAAATGATAAAAAACAAAAAATAAGGCAATTAAGGAATTGCTTAGCACATGCAATGTATGAAATAAAAATAGTTAATGATTCAAAAATATATATTCACATTAATAATGGATATATATCAGGAGATATAGAAATTAATGAATTTATAGAATTAATAAAAAGTTATGAGAATGTTTTTGATAAATTTATTGAGAAAAAACTAGAAAAACTTGGAGTTTTATATTTTGATGAAAAAAAGCTAGATGAGAAAACAGAAAAATTATCAATTAATAAATTTGTAAATAGTATTACTATTTCAGGAAAGAAAATTTCACCAGAAAGAGAAAAAGAAATAAAAAAATGGTTGAAAAATATAGGAATAAATAATTTAAGAATTTCGGGGAAAGATACTAAAACGAAGCAAAAACAAAGATCACAACTAGTATTAACAACAGCATTTTTAATTAATGCAACTGCTAAGAATGAAGATGATATAAAAGTAGCAGTATCATCAGATGTAAATTATATGATTCAATTATATTCTATGATAATAGCATCACCTGAATATTGGAGAGCAGGTGATGAGCAAGCAATGGAAGAAGAAAATATATCTATAAAAGAATTATATGATTTATCAATTTCACAATTAGCTGCTCAGAAACCATTTTTATATGCAAAATCAGCAATAGCTTTAGCTAATTATTGTTTTGTTTATATAAGAGAAATAAACAAAAATAGAAATCGACCAATTTTTGAATATAATGGAATTGATTTGAGTGGAGTCACAATAAAATATTTGAGTAAAGAAGAATCAATAAAACGAACAATAAATTTAAGAGAAAAGCTAGAAAGAGCACCAAAAAGAAAAAAAGACCAAATACAGAAACAAATAGATAGATATGGAGATGTTATGGTAAATAGTTCTAATTTGTTTAGACATTTAAGAGATAGCATTGCACATAATAATTATAATATAGACTATAGTAAGTATATAAATACAAGAAAATTAGATGATATTATTATAACTTTTAGAACTTATGAAAAATATACTGATGAATTAGATTTTGAAGTAGAAATATCAGTAAAAGAAATAAAAAGATTAGTAAAAGAACTTCAAAATAGTATCAATTTAAGTATTGAGCTATCAGATGAAGGAAAAAACTCAGAAGTTAGTTTTTTAAGAGAAGCATTAGTTTTTAGAAATCTTGGATTAGAAGATATAGAAAAAGAGTCTATATCAAGGAAAGAAGAAGAAAGATGATTGATGAAACATATAATGAAGTTTGGAAATTATTAAATAATATCTCTTTGAGAGACTACCTAAAAATTCCAAAGAAAGAAATTAGTGAAATATTAAAAAATAAAATTCCTAATTATAGTGATAGAAAGATAAGCGAAGAAAATATAAAAGCAGTGAGTACGGAAGCATTAAAAATTTATACAAGGTTATATTATAACTATATAGCAACTAAAGAAGAAAAAAATAAAATAGAAGAAATTTTAAAAATTAATAGTAAAAATAAAGCGAAAGAAAGTTCGCAAAACTATTGACAAAAATCAAAGAAAAACATATAATACTTTTCGAACAGACATTTGATATTTAACTTACGAAAAGTATTATTATTTTTTTGGAGGATTGCCATGATTACAAATTTACATATAAAAAATATAGGAATAATAGATGATTTAGAAATAAATTTAAACAAAGGAATGAATGTATTAACAGGAGAAACAGGAGCTGGTAAAACATTAATAATTGATTCATTAGGAGTAATTTGTGGTGGACGATTTTCAAAAGAAATGATAAGAAAAGGTGAAAGCCATTCATATGTAGAAATATGTATGTATGAGCCACAAGATATAAATTCAGTAGATGGAAATATTATTGTAACAAGAGAAATATATAGCAATGGAAGAAATACTTGTAAAATAAATGGAAGACTTGTAACTGTATCAGAATTAAAAGACTTTATGAGTAAATATATAGAAATACATGGTCAAAATCAAAATCAACAATTATTTGATAGTTCAACACATATAAAATATCTTGACAATTTTATAGGAGAAGAATTATTACCATTAAAAAGTGAATACAGCTCAAAATTTATAAGATATAATGAAGTAAAAAGAGAAATAAGAAATAATTATGGAGATGAAAAAGAAAAACAAAGAAAATTAGATTTATTAAAATATCAATTAAATGAAATACAAGAAGCAAAATTAAAAAAAGATGAAGAAGAAAAATTAGAAGAAAAAAGAAAAATAATGCTAAACTCAGAAAAAATAGCAAAAAACTTATCAGAAGCAAGTCAAGCAGTTGGAGAAAATACAATAGATGTAATAAATAGTGCAGTAAGGGCATTAGAGAAAATAGAAGAAATAGATTCAAAATATAGTTCAACAATAGAAAGTTTAAGAAACATATATTATGAAATGCAAGAAATATCAAGAGACATAGAAACATATTGTGAAGATGTTGACTTTGATGAACAACAAAGGGAAGAAGTAGAAACAAGATTAGATATTATATATGATTTAAAAAGAAAATATGGAAATAATATTGAAGAAATATTAGAATATGGAAAAGAAGTTGCAGATGAGATAAATAAAATAGAAAATGCAGAAGAAATAAATGCTAAACTAAGAAAAGAAAAAGCTGAGTTAGAAACAGAGCTAAATGTAATAGCAATGAAAATAAGTGAAATTAGAAAAAAATATGCAACAGAATTAAATCAAAGAATTAATAAAGAATTATTAGAATTAGAAATGAAAAATGCAACAATTAATGTAAAAGTAGAATATAAAGCAAATGAATATTTTGAAAATGGTAAAGATTCTGTTCAAATTTATATTAGAACAAATATTGGAGAAAATGAAAGTGAACTAGTAAAAATTGCATCAGGAGGAGAAATGTCAAGAATAATGCTAGCTATAAAAAAAGTAATAGCAGAAGCGGATGAAGTACCTGTTATGATATTTGATGAAATTGATACTGGAATAAGTGGAAAAGCTGCTAATGCAGTGGCTGATAAAATGAAAAGCATTTCAAAAAATCATCAAGTTTTGTGCATATCACATTTGGCTGCAATTGCTGCAAGTGCAAATTATAACTATTTCATAAGTAAAAAAGTAGAAAATGAAAGAACAGCTACAAAAGTAAAATTATTAAATGAAAAAGAAGTTTTATGTGAAATTGCAAGAATCTCTTCAGGAGAAGTAAATGAAGTTACATTACAATATGCAAATGAATTAAGAAAAAAAGTATCTTAAAAACAAAAAAATTATAGTAAAATAGAAAATAAAATGATATAATGCTAGTAAAATAGATTATATCATTTTTTATTAAAAAGAGAAAAATAAATTCTTTTTCAGAAGAATATTTTATGGAAGGAATGAAGGAAAATGCCAGAGAGACCAGAAGTAATAAAAATGAGAGAAAATGCGCATGATAGGCAATACGTATTAGAAAATGTATCAAAAGAAGGTGGACTATTAGATTATGCAGGAGAAGAAATGAAAGATGATAGAGAGATTGCATTAGCCGCAATACATAATAATCCAGAAGCATTAGAATATGTTAGTGATAGATTAAAAGCAGATAGAGAAATAGTATATGACTCAGTAAGTGAAGTTGGGTGGACATATTGCTATGCAAAAGAAAATTTATTAAATGATAAAGAATTATTAATGGCTGGATTGAAAAAAACAGGACAAATTTTGTATTTTGCATCACCAGAAATGAGAGATGATAAAGAAGTAGTAATGTTAGCTGCAACGAATAAACCAATTATAATAAAGTTCGCAAGTGGAAGGCTGAGAGAAGACAAAGAAATAGGATTATCAGCAATGAAATCTAATAAAAATTGTTATGAATTTTTAGGACCAAGCTTAAAACAAGATGAAGATATATTAGCAATAAAAAATGGATAAAAATATATTTAATCTAAATTAGTGAAATTGCTTGATTTTTTTGGTAAAATATAGTACAATAGTTATGTTGAAAAAATATTCCTTTAACTTAGCCTAATAAAAGACACCTATTATTAGAGCTCGGTATAAGGAGAAAAAAAAAATAGGAGGTGTTAATAACATGACAGTAGAAAGAAAACAAGAAATCATTAATCAATATAGAAGAGATGAAAAAGATACAGGATCATCTGAAGTTCAAATCGCTCTTTTAACAGAAAGAATTAATGAATTAACAGAGCATTTAAAAGTTCATAAAAAAGACAATCATTCAAGAAGAGGAATGCTTAAAATGGTTGGTAAAAGAAGAAATTTATTAAACTACTTAGCAAAGAAAGATGAAGAATCATATAAAGCACTAGTTGAAAAATTAGGACTAAGAAAATAGTTTAAGATTTGTAAAAGGACGTGTGCGATAAAAGCCTACGTCCTTTTGTTTTATATAATAGAAAAGTTATACTTTCCTATTATATAAAATGCTACAATCGCTAGCCCTTTGAGATTTCATTGCTTCGCTCAGAAACTCAAATCGGGCGAGAACAAATCAAAGAAAAATTGAAAATTTTTCTTATTTGTTCTTAAAGTAAGTCAAATGTATTTGGAAAAGTAGCTTGTATAATGTGCTTTAAACAAATAAAACATATTATAGAGGTTACAATCTAATTACAAGTTTGACTTACTTAAATAGGTGTAAAGAATAAAAGAAAGGAGTTTATGGATTATATAAATAAACCATAAAAGAGAAAAAGTATATGTTTAAAAGTTATGAAACAGAATTAGCAGGTAGAAAACTTGTAATAGAAACAGGAAAATTAGCAGGATTAGCAAATGGAAATGTTGTAGTAAAATATGGAGATACAGTTGTAATGGTAAATGTTACAGCATCAAAAGAGCCAAAAGAAGGAATAGACTTTTTTCCATTATCAGTAGATTTTGAAGAAAAAATGTATTCAGTTGGAAAAATACCAGGATCTTATACAAAAAGAGAAGGAAAACCAAGTGATAAAGCAATATTAGTATCAAGAGCTATAGATAGACCATTAAGACCATTATTCCCAAAAGATTTCAGAAATGATGTAGTAGTTGTTGCAACAGTATTATGTGTTGAACAAGATAATTCACCAGAAGTAGCAGCAATGATTGGTGCATCTGCAGCATTATCAATATCTGATATACCATTTGGAGGACCAACAGCAGCAGTAAATGTAGGATTAGTAAATGGAGAAATAGTAATAAATCCAACAGAAGCACAAAGAAAAGTAAGTGACTTAAATTTAACAGTTGCAGGAACAGTTGAAAAAGTAGCAATGATTGAAGCAGGAGCAAATGAAGTTCCAGATGATGTAATGTTAGAAGCAATCAAAAAAGGACATGAAGAAATCAAAAAAGTATGTCAATTTATTCAAAAAATTAAAGACGAAATAGGAAAGCCAAAATTTGCATACAAATCATTTGCAGTAGATCATGATTTATATGAAGAATTAGAAAAAGATTATACAGAAAAAATGAAAATAGCTGTACAAGAAATAGACAAAGATACAAGAGACAATAATGTTGCTGCGTTAACAGAAGAAATTGAAAATGCTCTTGCTGAAAAATTAGGAGAAGAAGAATTCGAAAAAAGAAAGCAAGAAATTGGTGAAGCAGTTTATAAATTAGAGAAAAAATGTGTAAGAGATATGATATTCTATGAACATAAAAGAGTTGATGGAAGAGCAATTGATGAAATAAGACCATTATCATGTGAAGTAGGATTATTACCACGTACACATGGAAGTGCATTATTTACAAGAGGACAAACTCAAGTAATGTCAATAGTAACACTTGGAATGAAGAGTGAAGAACAAGAATTAGATGGAATAGATACAGAAACAGCAAAAAGATATATGCATCAATATAACTTCCCTGGATATAGTGTTGGTGAAGCAAAAACATCAAGAGGACCTGGAAGAAGAGAAATTGGACATGGTGCATTAGCAGAAAAAGCATTAGTTCCAGTATTACCACCAGTAGAAGAATTCCCATATGCAATAAGAGTTGTATCAGAAGTATTATCCTCAAATGGTTCAACATCACAAGCAAGTATATGTGGAAGTACATTAGCATTAATGGATGCAGGTGTTCCAATTAAGAGACCAGTTGCAGGTATCTCAACAGGACTTGTAACAAATCCAGAAAATCCAGATGATTATGTAATGTTAACAGACATTCAAGGATTAGAAGACTTTTTCGGAGATATGGATTTCAAAGTTGGCGGAACAGAAAAAGGTATTACAGCAATACAAGTAGATATTAAAGTAGATGGATTATCATATAAGATAATAGAAGAAGCATTTGCAAGAACAAGAAAAGCAAGACAATATATATTAGATGATATAATGAAACCAGTTATTTCAGAACCAAGAGAAGAAATATCAAAATATGCACCACATATAATTACAACACAAATTAAAGTTGAAAAAATTAAAGATGTTATTGGAAAAGGTGGAGAAACAATTAATAAAATAATTGATGAAACAGGTGTAAAAATAGATATTGAAGAAGATGGACAAGTATTCATATATTCAACAGATGCTGAAATGGGAGAAAAAGCATTAGATATAATAGAAAATATAGCAAGAGTAGTTGAAGTTGGACAAATATATTATGGAACAGTAACAAGAACTACATCATTTGGAGCATTTGTAGATATTGGTGGAGGAAAAGAAGGATTAGTTCATATATCAAAAATAGCTAAAGAACATATTAAAAATGTTGCAGATTATGTAAATGTTGGAGATAAAGTTCCAGTAAAAGTTATTGAAATAGATGATCAAGGAAGAATTAATTTAACAATGAAAGATTTAGTTGAAAATAATTCAGAAGAAGAAAATAAAAGTGAAAGTTCTTTAGAAGAAAATACAGAAACATCTTCAATTGAAGAAAAAATGGAAGAATAATATAATAAAAAGATTCTTAATAGTAGATTTGTACTATATAAGAATCTTTTTTTTCCTATTTTATAAGTGCTTTTAATTTATTTCTTAAATTATCAGAACATTTTATAAGAGGTAAACGTGGTTCTCCAAAATTAAAGCCTAATAAATTTAATGCTTCTTTTACTGGAATAGGATTTGTTTCTTCAAATAAGGCATTAATTATAGGTAAAGCTTTTAATTGATATTTTAAAGAATCTGCAAGATTTCCAGCAAAAAAAGAATTTGTAATATCAAGAGTAAGAGAAGGATTTATATTTGAAAGAACAGATATAACTCCTTGACCACATAATGATAAAATAGGTAAAATTTGATCATCATTTCCAGAATATATTGGTAGATTATCACCACATAAACTAGCTATTTTGGTAATTTGGCTTATATTACCACTAGCTTCTTTAATCCCAACAATATTTTTGATTTTTGATAATTCTAAACAAGTTTCAGGAGAAATATTCATTCCTGTACGACTTGGAACATTATATAAAATAATAGGAATTGAAACAGAATTACTAATTGATTTATAATGTTCAATTAAACCATTTTGAGTAGTTTTATTATAATAAGGAGTAACAACAAGTAATCCATCTGCTCCAAGTTTTTCAGCTATTTTAGACATTTCAATTGCTGATAAAGTATTATTTGAACCAGTTCCAACAATTATAGGAACTCTTTTATTAGTAACAGAAATTGCACATTTTATTAAATCAATTTTCTCATTTTGAGACATTGTTGAAGCTTCTCCAGTAGTCCCACATACAACTAAAGCATTTATTCCAGAGTTTATTTGTAACTCGATAAATTCTTCAAATACTTTAAAATTAATTTTTTCATCAATAAAAGGAGTTGCAAGAGCAGTTGCTACACCTGTAAATAATTTATTTTTCATAAGTTTCCTCCATATTTAAAAGTTTTTCAACAATTTGAATAGCATTACTAGCAGCACCTTTTCTTAAATTATCAGCAACAACCCATAAATTAAGAGAATTTGGCTTGCTGAAATCTCTTCTAATTCTTCCAACTAATACATCATCATGACCATTAGCTATTGAATTTATAGGATATGAATCATTTTTATCATCATTTAAAACAAGAATCCCAGGTGAAGTTTTTAAAGTTGTAATAACATCAGAAATTTCAAAGTTTTTTTCAAATTCAACATTTATACTTTCTCCATGACAATTTGAAACTGGAACACGCACACAAGTAGATGTTATAGGTAAATAAGGATGACCTAAAATTTTTCTTGTTTCATTAATCATTTTCATTTCTTCTTTTGTATAACCATTTACAAGAAATACATCTATTTTTGGTAAACAATTATCAAAAATAGGGTGAGAAAATTTTAATAATGGTGAATATGTTTTTGCACGACCATTTTCTAAATCTTGTAACCCAAGTTTACCAGCACCAGAAACAGCCTGATATGTAGAATAAACGATTCTTTTTATCTTATATTTATCATCTAATGGCTTTAAAGCAACAACAGCTTGAATTGTAGAACAATTAGGGTTGGCAATAATATTCTTATGATTTATAACATCATTAAAATTTACTTCTGGAACAATTAAAGGAACATCATCATCCATTCTAAAAGCACTACTATTATCAATTACAACACAACCCTTTGAGGCTGCAATAGGGGCAAAATGTCTTGAAGTTTCTGCACCAGCAGAAAAGATTGCAAAATCGAAATGTTCATCAAAAGAGAAATCTTTTAATTCATGAACAAGATATCTTGTATTCATAAACTTTAATTCTGTACCAGCAGATTTTTTGGAAGAAAAAAGAGTATATTCTAAATTTTGAATATTTTTTTCTTCTAATATTTTTAATGCAGTTCTTCCAACTAATCCTGTTGCACCAACAATTGCTAATTTATATTTTTTCATAAAATAAAATCCTTTCTAAGTTATAAGAAAATATATTCAATAACAATAAAAAAATTACTTAAAAACTAATTTGACAAATTATATTTTAGATTTTAATATATAATATATTAATTTTTGGAATAGTAACATTGTTTAATATGAATGGAGGTTTTTGTATGCAATTGAAAATTCCTGACTATGAAAGAGTATTTAGGAGAGACCCAGAATATAAGGAATACCCAGGAATGGATTCAAAAGTTGTAGAAGCTTTAAAAAAAGACCATGTACTAACTTTATATGTTCCAGATACAGCCCGTTGGTTTGTAAGTGAGCAAAAAGAGTAAAGAAAAAAACGATGTTAAATTTGAGGAAATATTTCCTCAAAAAAGAGCGTAAATATATGCCCGAATTCGAGTAATATTTGCGTTCTTTTTTATATCATTTAACTTAATCAATTGCCTTGACGAACAAGCCAGAAAATGGTAAAATAAAACACGAAGTAAAAAATAAAACTTTTAGAAAGAAGGTTAAAAATGAGAATATTAGCAGTAGGTGATATAGTTGGAGAATCAGGAGTTCGAAAACTAAAAGAGGAATTACCAAGAATAAAAAGAGAAGAAAACATAGACTTTGTAATAACAAACGGAGAAAATTCAGCAGGTGGAATGGGAATAAATGAAAGAAACTTTAATGATATGTTAAGTGCAGGAACAAATGTAGTAACAATGGGAAATCATACATGGGGAAAGAAAGACATATTTAAATTTATAGATCATCCACAATTATTAAGACCAGCAAATTACCCAAAAGGAGTTGTAGGAAAAGGTCTTGGAATTTATGAATGCAATGGAAAGAAAATAGCTGTAATGAATTTTATGGGAAGAGTTGATATAAACATATTAACAGAAAATCCATTTATTATGGCAAAAGATATGGTAGAAGAAATAAAAGAACAAGTAGATATAATAATAATAGACTTTCATGCAGAAGCAACAGCAGAGAAAATTGCTATGGCAAGATATTTAGATGGAAAAATAACTGCAATATTTGGTACACATACACATGTCCAAACAGCAGATGAACAAATTTTACCAAATGGAACAGGTTATATAACAGATATAGGAATGACAGGGCCAAAGAATTCTGTAATTGGAATGGATGCCCAAGCATCAATAAAAAGATTTGAAACAACACTTCCAGAAAAATATAAATTAGCTGAAGGAGAATGTATACTAAATGCAGTAATATTTAACATAGATGATACAACATCAAAAGTAACAGATATAAAGAGGATATATATTAGATAATTCTGTCGAAACTTGTAATAAAGATTTCTAAAAATTTCCAAAAACTACTAGACATGACCTCCTAAATAATGTAAAATACAAAATGTAAAAGTTGCAACAAAAAAATAATTATAGGAGGCAAAAGAGAAATGGAAATCTTAAAAATTTCATCAAAATCTAATCCAAATTCAGTAGCAGGAGCTATAGCTGGATTAGTAAAAGAATCAAACAAAGCAGAAATGCAAGCAATTGGAGCAGGAGCTCTAAATCAAGCAGTAAAGGCAGTAGCGATAGCAAGAGGATTTGTAGCACCATCAGGAGTGGACTTAGTTTGCATACCAGCTTTTGCTGAAGTAGAAGTTGAAGGGGAAGATAGAACAGGAATAAAACTGATTGTAGAATCAAGAAAATAAATATAAATTAAATGGGGGCTCTATATAAAAAGCTCCTATTTTTTATTTTAAAATACTTGAAAAAACCTGGTTTATAATGTATTATAACTATACATAAGAAAATTTATAAAAAGGAATGATATGAAAGTGAAAAGCAATTTTGCAAAATATATATTTATAATATTTATAATTGGAATAATTATATTAGTTGCATATAAATTAAATGAAGAAAAGAAAAATACAACAGATGAAGAACAAACAAATGTAGTAAAAGAAGATGATATAGGTAAGGAAATAAAATTAGGAATTGCAGAATTTGATACAATGAATCCATTATTAAGTAAAAATAAACAAGTTCAAGAAATTACAAAAATAATATATGAACCATTATTTCAATTAACAAGTGATTATAAACTTGAAAAATGTTTAGCAAAAGATTGGGCGAAAACAGCAGAGAACAAATATTTAATAAAAATAGATACATCAATAAAATGGTCAGATGGAAATAATTTATCAGTAGATGATGTTATCTTTACAATAGAGAATTTATCAAAAATAGATTCAATTTATCTTGAAAATATAAGGCATATAACTGAAATAAATAGAGTTGATGACAATACAATAAGATTAATTTTAGACCAAGAAGTACCATTTTTTGAATATAACTTAATATTTCCAATATTAAGTAAAAAAAATTATGAAGGACAAGATTTTATTTATGGTTCAAGTAATAATGCCCCAATAGGAACAGGAAAATATAAAATAACACAAAATAGCAGTGATTCAATAATTCTTGAAAAAAATGAGAATTATAAAAGGGCAGAATTAACACTTGAAAAAATAACAATATCAAAATATTCAAATGTTGGAGAAATGTATAATTCATTTAAATTAGGAAAGATAGATTTAATTACAACAAATAATATAGGAATTGAAAATTATATAGGAACAATAGGATATAATAAAGCAGAAACAAATGGAAGAGAATTTGATTTTCTAGCAATAAACACACAAAACCAAGTATTAGCAAATAAAGAAGTAAGACAAGCAATTTCAAGAGCAATAAATAGAGAAAGTATAATTTCTCAAGTATATGGAGGAAAATATAGAACACAAGATTACTTTTTAGATTATGGAAATTGGTTACAAGGAGATAAAGCAGATACATCATACAATACAGATACAGCAATTCAAATATTAGAAGATAATGGCTGGGAATATAAATATAATAGATGGCAACAATATATTAACTATAGTACAAAAATAATAAATTTTAAACTTGTAGTACAAGCATCTAATGAAACAAGAGTTGCAATTGCAGATATAATAAAAAGTAATTTAGAAGAAGCAGGTATAAAAGTAACACTTGTAAAAGCAACAGATAATCAATATCAATCATATTTAGACAATAGAAATTATGATATGATATTAACAGGTGTAACATTATCATTAAGTCCAAATTTAGAAACATTTTTTGGAAATGGAAATTTAGCAAACTTTTCAAATGAAGAATTAAATTCAATAATGAATGAAGTAAAAAATATAACAAAGGAAGATTTGTTAAAAGAAAAATATACAAGAATTAGACAAATATATAATGATGAAGTACCATATATAGGATTATTTAGTAATTATTATGAAGTTGCAAGTAATTGGACATTGAAAGGCAGTATACCAGCTAATTGGTATAATATATTTATTAATATAGATAATTGGTATAAGAATTGATTATAAAAGTATGAAATATAAGTTTTGCATGAAAATGACGAATGCGCATGAAGAAATTTTAGAAATTCTTTGCAATTTTATGGAAAGAGTTCACTTTAGTGGAATGGTGCCATAAAATAAATTAGAATTTCTTAAATTTCGTAATAAGCCGAGGAATGTAATAAAAAACTTATATTTCAATACTTATAATATGTAATTAGAAAATTATGAAAAATTTTCATAAAATTGCTTGACAAAAAAATAAAAAACGATATAATATAGACATCGAACAAAGGTTTAGAAAAAGAGACACGAAACTAGTCTCAAGAAAGGAAAGATACAAACATGGGAGAAAATGCAGAAAAAAGAAAAGCACTAGAAGTTGCAATGAGCCAAATAGAAAAACAATTTGGAAAAGGATCAGTAATGAAATTAGGAGAATATAAAGCAATGGAGGTAGAAGCAATACCAACAGGAGCTTTAAGTTTAGATATAGCATTAGGAATTGGAGGAGTACCAAGAGGAAGAATTATTGAAGTATTTGGACCAGAATCATCAGGAAAAACAACATTAGCATTACATATTATAGCAGAAGCACAAAAAATGGGAGGAGAAGCAGCATTTATAGATGCAGAACATGCTTTAGATCCAGTATATGCAAGAAAATTAGGAGTAGATATAGATAATTTAATAGTATCACAACCAGATACAGGAGAACAAGCATTAGAAATAACAGAAGCATTAGTAAGAAGTGGTGCATTAGATGTAGTTGTAGTAGACTCTGTTGCGGCATTAGTACCAAAGGCTGAAATAGATGGTGAAATGGGAGATTCACATATGGGGCTTCAAGCAAGATTAATGTCACAAGCATTAAGAAAATTAGCAGGAGCAATAAATAAATCAAAAACAGTACTTATATTTATTAACCAATTAAGAGAAAAAATAGGAGTAATGTTTGGAAACCCAGAAACAACAACAGGTGGTAGAGCATTAAAATTCTATGCATCAGTAAGAATGGATATAAGAAAAACAGAAATGATGAAACAAGATGGACAAGTTATAGGAAACAGAGTAAGAGTAAAAGTTATAAAAAACAAAGTAGCTCCACCATTCAGAGAAGCAGAATTTGATGTATTATATGGAAAAGGAATATCAAAAGTTGGAAATATACTAGATATGGCAGTTAACTTAGACATTGTAGAAAAAAGTGGCGCATGGTTTAGTTATAATGGTCAAAGAATTAGTCAAGGTAGAGAAAATGCAAAAAGATATTTAGAGGAACATCCAGATATAATGGACGAAATAGAGAAAAAAGTTAGAGATAATTTTGCAAAAGCATTTGAACAAAGTTTAGGAGAAGAACTTCCATCTGATGATGAAGAAGATACAGAACCAATAGATGAAGAGTAATTTTTGAATTATAAAAATCCAGAAAAATAGCAAGAATTTTCTTGCTATTTTTATTATTATAGAATAAAATAAGGCTAGAATTTTTACTATAGAGAAAGGAACAAAATTTATAATGAATAAGAAATGGGAAATATACCAAACTAATGAAGAAAAAGTTGAAAAATTGCAAGAAAAATACAAATTAAATAGATTACTATCAACATTACTTACAAATAGAGGCATAACAGAAGAAGCAGAAATAACAAAATTTTTAAATCCAAAAAGAAGTGATTTTTATGATCCATTTGGAATGCCTGATATGGAAAAAGCTGCTGAAAGAATATTAAAAGCAATAAAAGATAAAGAACAAATAATAATATATGGTGATTATGATGTTGATGGAATTACAAGTGTAACAGTATTGAAAAGTTTTCTTGAAGAAAGAGGAATACAAGTAAATGTATATATTCCGAATAGATTAAATGAAGGATATGGATTAAATAAGACTGCAATGGAAGAAATAGCCAAACAAGGAAACAAATTAATGATAACAGTAGATTGTGGAATAACAGCAGTAGATGAAGTTGAATATGCAAAAACATTTGGTATTGAAACAATTATAACAGATCATCATGAGCCAGCAGAAGAATTACCAAAAGCGATAGCAGTAGTAGATGCCAAAAGAAAAGATAATAAATATGAATGTAGAAATTTAGCTGGTGTTGGAGTAGTATTTAAATTAATACAAGCATTAAGTATAAAATTAGGATTAGACCCAAAAGAATATTTAAAATATTTAGATATAGTTTGTGTTGGAACAATATCAGATATAGTACCATTAACAGATGAGAATAGAGTAATTGTAAAACTGGGATTAAAATTAGTAGAGCAAACAAAAAATTTAGGATTAAAAGAAATATTGCAAAGCTGTGGGTATTCAAAAATAAATTCAACAACAATATCATTTGGTGTAGCACCAAGAATTAATGCATGTGGAAGAATGGGACATCAAGAAGAAGCATTAAATTTATTGTTATCAAAAGAAGAAAATGAAGTAAAAGAATTAACACAAAAAATTAATGAATACAATAAAACAAGACAAGAAATAGAAAAAAATATTTATAATGAAGCTGTAGAACAAATAGAAAAAGAAGGACTTGATACCAAAAATACAATAGTAGTATCTGGAAAAGGATGGCATCATGGTGTTATAGGAATAGTTTCATCAAAAATAACAGAACTATATTTTAAACCAAGTATTTTATTATGTGAAGAAGATGGAGAATGTAAAGGATCTGGAAGAAGTATACCTGGATTTGATTTACACGAAGCATTAATGGAATGTAATGACACAATAGACAAATTTGGTGGACATGCTATGGCAGTAGGAATAAACATAAAGAAAGAAAAAGTTGAAGAATTTAAAGAAGAATTTGAAAAAATAGCAAAAGAAAAAGAAGTTGATAAAATAATTCCAATTTTAAATCTTGATGCAGAAATAAAACTTGATGATGTAAATAAAGAAATGGTAGACAGTTTAAAAGAACTTGAACCATTTGGTGAAGCCAATAAAATGCCAATATTTGCATTTAGAAATTTAAAAATAGACTCAATAAGATCTCTATCAGAAGGAAAACATTTAAGATTATCTGTAAAGGATAATAAAAATATAATTAATGCAATAGGATTTAACATGGGAGTATTAGCAGATACTTATCGAATTGGTGATAGAGTTGATATTGCAGGAAATTTAGAAATAAATTCATTTAATGGTGTTGATAGTATTCAAATTAATATTAAAGATATTATGAAATCAATATAAAATTTTGATAAAAGGCTTTAAATTTAAAACAAAAAGATGTAAAATGTGAAAGAAAAAAATAAATCAATGGGGGGATTTATATGGCAGAAAATCATACAATAAAAGAGATTATTGAAAGAGTAAAAAAGAACAAAAGATGGCCAGATGTAAAAATAATACAAAAAGCATATAACTATGCTTTAGAGAAACATGGAACACAATTAAGAAAATCAGGTGAACCATATATAATACACCCAACAAATGTAGCATATACGATTGCTGAACTTGGACTAGATGAACAAACAATATGTGCAGCACTTTTACATGATGTAGTAGAAGATACTGATGCAACATATGAAGATATAGAAAGAGAATTTGGAAAAGAAATTGCAGATATGGTTGATGGTGTTACAAAATTAAAACAAATAGGACATGCATCAATTGAAGAAAATCAAGTAGAAAATTATAGAAAAATGTTCTTAGCAATGGGAAAAGACATAAGAGTAATAATTATAAAGCTAGCAGATAGATTACACAATATGAAAACATTAGAGTTTTTAAGAAGAGATAGACAAATAGCAATATCAACAGAAACAATGCAATTATATGCACCATTAGCAAACAGACTTGGTCTATATTCAATGAAATGGGAATTAGAAGATTTAAGCTTTAAATATTTATATCCAAAAGAATATGATGAATTAATAAAAGGAATAGAGCAAAAAAGAGAAGAAAGACTAAGATTTATTGAAAAAATAATGGATGATATAAGACAACAATTGAAAAAGGAACATATTGAGGCAGAAGTTACAGGAAGAGCAAAACACTTATATAGTATATATAGAAAAATGCAAAGAGATAATAAAACATTAGATCAAATATATGACCTATTTGCATTAAGAATAATAGTAAATTCTGTAAAAGACTGTTATGCGGCATTAGGTGTAGTACATGAAATGTATAGTCCAATGCCAGGAAGGTTTAAGGATTATATAGCAGTTCCAAAAACAAATATGTATCAATCAATACATACAACATTATTAGGAGAAAAAGGAACACCATTTGAAGTACAAATACGTACATGGGATATGCATAGAATTGCTGAATATGGTATTGCTGCACATTGGGCATATAAAGAAGCAAATTATGGAAGTAGAAAAGGACAAAAAGTAGTAAAAGTACAAGATGATAAATTAGCATGGCTTAGAGAAACACTAGAATGGCAACAAGAAATGCAAGATCCACAACAATTCTTAGAAACACTAAAAACAGAATTATTTGAAGATGAAGTATATGTATTTACACCAAAGGGTGCAATAAAAGTATTACCAAGAGGTGCAACACCAATAGATTTTGCATATAATATTCATGCTGAAATCGGAAATAAAATGGTTGGAGCAAAAATCAATAGTAAAATGGTTCCAATAATAACACCAATCAAAAATGGAGATATCGTAGAAATTTTAACATCGGATAACTCTAAAGGTCCAAGTATGGATTGGTTAAAATTTGTAAAAAGTACATCTGCCAAAAGCAAAATAAATTCTTGGTTTAAAAAAGAAAAAAGAGAAGAAAATATAGAAAAAGGAAAAGACTTAATTGAAAAAGAATTAAAAAGAATTGGAATTCCATATGCAGAACTTTTCAAAACAGATTATATAAATCCAATGTTAGAAAGATATAAATATAAAAATTTAGATGAAATGTATTTAGCAGTTGGATTTGGAGCAATTACAGCAAACAGAATAATTGCAAGAATGTTAATAGAATATAGAAAAGAACATAAAGAAGAACCAAAAATAGAAGAAAAAATAGAAGAACTTGCAAAAAATAAAGTAGATAATACAAAAGTATCTGATTCAGGTGTTATTGTAAAAGGAATTGATAATTGTTTAGTAAAATTATCAAAATGTTGTAATCCATTACCAGGAGACGAAATAATAGGATATATAACAAAAGGAAGAGGTGTATCTGTTCATAGAAAAGATTGTCCCAATGTTGCAGATTTATTAAAAGAGCAAAATAGAATAATAGATGTAAAATGGTATAATGATGAGAAAAAGAGTTCATATACTGTTGAAATTGAGATATTTGCAAATGATAGAAATGGATTATTAGGAGATATAGTACAAAAATTAAATGACTCAAAAGTAAGATTAATAAGTGTAAATGCAAAGGCAACAAAAGAAAGAATTGCTATAACAGAAGTTACACTAGAAGTAGATAGTGTAGAAAGTTTAAATAAAGTAATAAGAGAATTACGTAAAATAGACAGTGTATATGAAGTAAGTAGAAAAAACAAAATGAAGGAATAAGAGGAGAAGAAAAATGATATTAAAGGAACTAAGGATAGACTCATGGGTTGGAGATGTAACAAATTGTTATATTGTACAAGACGAGAAATCAAAAGAAACAATGGTAATAGATCCTGCAGGAGATGTTGACAAAATTGTAGAAATGTTAGATATATTAAATGCAAATTTAAAATATATTTATTTAACACATTGCCATGGAGATCATATTGGAGGAGTAAAAGAATTAAAAGAAAGAAAAGGTGGAAAAATATTAGCACATAGAAATACAGCAGAAAATTTATTAGACCCTAATATAAGTTTAACAACATATATAGGACTTGAAGGATTAGTTATTCAAGTTGATTCAAGAGTTGATGATGGAGACTTAATACATTTAGGAAATCTTGAATTTAGAGTAATACACACACCAGGACATACTTCAGGAGGTTCTTGCTTATATTGTGAAGAAGAAAAATTATTATTTTCAGGAGATACATTATTTAGAGGAACTTGGGGAAGAACAGATGTACCAACAGGAAATTTTGAAGATGTTATAAATTCAATTACAAAAAAATTAATGATATTACCAGATGAAACAATTGTATATCCAGGACATGGTAAAAGTACAATGATAAGAGAAGAAAAGCCAATTTATTTAGAACTAAAACCACGATTATTGTAGTTCTAAAATACTTGTAACAAACATATAATATATATAAGAGAAATTCAAAAGAAGGGTATGTTATATGTTTAATGTTACAATAATAAATGCAAAAGGTTCAATAAAAAAAATAGCAATATTAATAGTAACTTTAATATTGCTTTTCATTGTTACAAGATTTATACAAAATTTAAAATCAACAGAAGTTTTCAAAATAAATTTATCAAGCAAATTAGTAAATTGTTTAAATAATGAAATACCTGCTATAAATGAAATTGTTTCAAAATCAAATACAACGATAAAAGAAGAAAATGAAGAAGATACAAAAGATTTTTCAGAAAGAATATTAGGTGTTGAACTTTCTAGATTAAAAGAAAGTGAAAAAATAGAAGAAAATCCTGTAGAAACTCCAGGTGAAAATATAGAAAATAAGCCTGTTGAAGAAGAAAAAGATAATAATAACTCAAATGTAGATGTAAGTAATATATTAGAACATGTAGAAACACAAATAGTAACTAAAAATCCAATATCAGAAAGTTTTAACAATGAAATAAATGGCGTAAAAATAAAAAATGAGACATCATTTGATATACCAGATGATATTATGAATACAGAATTAGACATAGACAAAAATAATATATTAATATTTCACACACATACATGTGAAAGTTATACACCAAGTGAAACATATCCATATGAACAAACAGGAAATTTTAGAACAACAGATTTAAATTATACTGTTGCAAGATTAGGAGATGAACTTACAAATTATTTACTTGGATTTGGATTTAAGGTAAATCATGACAAAACATATCATGATTATCCTGCATATACAGGCTCATATTCTAGGTCATTGGAAAGTGTAAAAAAAGATTTGCAAGAAACATCAAGTGATATAATAATAGATTTACATAGAGATGCAATTGGAAGCAAAAGTAATTATGATCCAAGTGTCAAAATAGGTGATGATGTTGCATCACAATTAATGTTTGTAATAGGAACAAATGGAGGAGGATTATATCATCCAAATTGGCAAAACAATCTTAGATTTGCAATAAAAGTTCAAGAAATTGCAAATGAAATGTATCCAGGATTGTTTAAACCAATGATAGTAAGAAATTCAAGATATAATCAACATCTAGGAAAAGCAGCAGTAATAATAGAAGTTGGTTCAACTGGAAATACACTAGAGCAAAGTTTAACAAGTATGAAATATTTAGCAAAAGTATTTGAAAAAATAAAGAATTGATTATAGAAACTTCATGTAATATGAATTCTATAAATCCTAATATTTATTGTGTAAGAAAAATCCCAATTAAATTTACTTTAATTGGGACTTTTATAATATGCACATTCAGAATTAGAACATATTATTATATTAGAAATAATATCATAAGAGCATTTTCCATCTTTTTGATAAACACAATTTAAACAACAATTGATATTTGTCAAAGATATCACCTCTTACTAAAATAGTATAAACAAAAATAAAAAAAATATTCAAAAAAGTAATAAAATAAATTAAATGTCCATATAAATTAATAAACAAAAATATATAGGAGGTTATTCATATGGATATAACAAAAGAAACTATAAAAATTAATAAGATAATTTGTGAGAAAAAAGAACAAATAGTTGTTCAAGGAGATATGATAGTTCCAGACTCAAAGCCAGATATATTAAATACAATTAATACAGATGGAAACATATGTATATATAAAAAAGAAGTTTTTGAAGGAAAATTAAGATTAGAAGGAAATATTGTTTCATATATAATGTATTTAGCAGATGGAGAGAAAAATAATTTAAGAGGATTAAATACAACACTTGATTTTTCAGAAACAATAGTTGTTCCAGAATTACAAATAGGAATGATTGTTGATATTGAACCAAATATAAAAAATTTTGAATGTAAAGTAATAAATGGAAGAAAAATAGGAATAAAGGCAAATGTGGAAATTTCAATAAAAATACGTTTACCTGAAGAAGCGGAAATAACAACGAATGTAAATGATGTTAATATGCAAATTTTAAGTAAAAAAGAAAAAATAAACTCATTATTATGTGAAGGAAATAATAAAACATATGTGAAAGAAAATGTATCAATTCCAAATACAGACAATTTAGCAGAAATATTAAATGCAACAATAAGTTTAGTTGATAAAGATATAAAAATAAGTTATAACAAAATACTTGCAAAATCAGAAATAGAATTAAAACTTGTGTATTTAACAGATGATGGAAGAATTTGCAAAACAATAGGCAGAGTTCCATTAGTTGGTTTTATAGATATGCCAGATATCAAAGAAGAAAATATATGTGATACAACATATTTAATAAAAAATTTAATAATAAAACCAAATTCAATAGAAGAACATACAGTTTATTTAGAGGTTGAAGTTGAGATAAATTGTATTTCATATGAAGAAAAAGAAATACAAGTAATACAAGATTTATATTGCCCAGGTGAAAGAGTAAATTATGATTTAAAAACATTACAAACAACATCAGATAGAAAAACATTGAAAAACATATGTCAAATAAGGGAAAAAGTAAATGTTCCCGAAATTGGAAATGGAGAAATTATAAATACATCAATACAAATATCTATAAACAAAGAAAATAGATTAAGTGGAAAAATGGTATTAGAAGGAGAGATGGATGTAAACTTAATATATACAGATATATCAACAATAGGAGTAAATAGTAAAACAATAACAATACCATTTACTCAAACAATAGAAGGAGTAGAAAACAATTGTAATACAAGTATAAAAATAGAAGTTGGAGCACAAGAATTTATAAATCAGAGTGGAACAATTGATGCAAATGTAGATTTGAATTTTGAAACATTGACATATAAAAATGTTGAGATACCAGCAATTAATAATATAACAGAAGAAACTGAAGATGATTTAGAAGATTACAGTGTTATAATTTATGTTGTAAAAGATGGAGATACATTATGGAAAATTGCGAAAAAATATGGAAGTACAGTTGATGACATAGTTAGAGTAAATGGAATTGAAAATCCTGACAAAATTAATATTGGAGAAAAAATATATATACCCAAATATGTACTAAAAAGAGCCAAAGAGCCAATAGTAATATAATATGGATAAAATTTATTCAAGAAAAAGGTTTATAATAAAGCCTATTGGCAGGTTTTGTGGAAAAAATGCCAATTTAAAAAATATAAAATTTGCAAAAAAGATTATAAAATTCATATCAATAATTTTAATTGGAGTATATGGATTTAAAATTGGATTTGATTATTTAGAACCAGTGTATGAAGCAATGTGTAATGAAAAAGTTAAATATACAGCAACAATTATAACAAATCAGCAATCGACAATAGTAATGAATCAATATAAATATGAAGAATTATATACAATTGAAAAAGATTCAAATGGAAATGTATCTGCTATAAAATCAAATGTAGCAGTAGTAAATAATATTATTTCAGACTTAACAGAAAAAATACAACAAGAATTTGAAAAGATACCAACAGAAAAAATTTATATAACATTAGGAAATTTGACAGGAAACTATCTATTATCAGGATTTGGACCAAGAATACCTATAAAAATTTCTATGACAGGAAGTGTTGATACAGAAATAAAAAGTGAATTTATCTCACAAGGAATAAATCAAACCTTGCATAGAGTATATGTTAATTTTAATTGTGATATGGCTGTTGTAACACCAATGAAAAGATACAATCAAAATGTAGTAAATCAATTTATTATTGCAGAACATGTTATTGTTGGAAATATTCCGAATGCGTATTATAATTTAGAAGGAATTGAAAAGCCATCAAATACAATAAATCTAATGAAATAAATATTGACAAAATTGGAAATTTGTTATATTGTTATATTATGTAACTAAAAATGAAGGAGGGCTTTTGATGATTATCGAAGTTCCAAAAGGTTATACATTTTCAGCCAAAAAAGATATTATCGCATTTGAAGAAAACTCAATGTTAAAATTGAAAAAACGGCCATTTAAATTTGAGTATATAATGTATGATTTAACTTATAAACTGAAAGGAAAAAGAAAATGCTATTATTGCGGAAGAGTTGTTGAACCCAGTCAGATAACTTTAGACCATGTTTATGCTAAAGGTCTTGGAGGACCAACAATTCCACAAAATATGGTACCTTCTTGCAAGAAATGTAATGAAGAGAAGGAAAATATGACACCTGATCAGTTTAGAGTTTATATGAGCTTAAAAGATGATGGTGCAAAAGAACAATTTAAAAGAGAATACTTTAAAATTAAAATGTTCCAAATAAGATGGTTACATATGTTACCAAAAGAATGGATCAGTAGAATTCCAGTATCAAGTCTAATTATAACAATTGATTTGCCAGATACAACTACAAATAAGTATAAGAAAATAAATGAATATTATACTAGATGTGGTAAGTTTCCTAAGCCAATAATTGTTGATAAAAATAATTTTGTTCTTGATGGTTTTACAGTTGTTCTTTATGCCAGGAACAATCGGATAAAGGAAATACCGGCAATTGTTCTTGAAAATGTAGAAGTTATATTTTAACAAAAAGATACTACAAATTATTGTAATGATGATTTGTGGTATCTTTTTTATTGTTGATGAAAAATGTAAAAAACAATTGACGAATTAAGATAATTGTGATATAAATAATAAAGATTAAATAATGGCCCGTTGGTCAAGCGGCTAAGACGCCACCCTCTCAAGGTGGAATCATGAGTTCGATTCTCGTACGGGTCACCAAAATTTTATATTTAAGAGGGAGTAGTTTTAAATTGTTAATCAACAACCGCGATTCAAAAGAATCTGGTTAACAAGCTTCAAAAAAGTAAACGAGACTTTTAAAGAAAGGATATAATAATTTAATTATATTTTTTCTTTAAAAGTCTTTATTTGTTCTAAAATACATAAATAAGAATAAATATTATATGTATAACTTTAGAACTAAAGTAAAAAGGCTAAAATACAATTAGAAAAGAGAGGTAATTAGTATGGAAAAAAGTTGGTTTAATAAGACAAGCCAAGAAGTAGAACAAGAATTAAAAACAGATTATCAAAAAGGTTTAAGCAGTAGTCAAGTCCAAGAAAACATGAAAAAATATGGACTAAATGAATTACAAGAAAAGAAAAAAGATTCACTACTAAAGAAATTTTTAGAACAATTTAAAGATTTTTCAATAATTGTATTAATAATAGCAGCAATAGTATCAGGAGTAGTTGGAGTAGCACAAGGAGAAGGATTTACAGATACAATAATAATATTAATAGTAGTAATCCTAAATGCAGTAATAGGAGTAGCACAAGAAAGTAAAGCAGAAAAATCATTAGAAGCATTAAAAAAATTAAGTAGCCATGCATCAAAAGTAATAAGAAATGGAAAAGAACAAGTAATACCAGCAAGAGAATTAGTACCAGGAGATCTTGTTATAATAGAAACAGGAGATTATATAGCAGCAGACTTAAGAATAATAGAAGCAGTAAATTTAAAATCACAAGAAGCATCACTTACAGGTGAATCAGTTCCAGTAGAAAAAATAACAGAAAAAATAGATGGAAATGAAATTGGAATTGGAGACAGAAAAAATATGTTATTTTCATCAAGCTTAATAACATATGGTAGAGGAAAAGCAATTGTAGTAAATACAGGAATGAATACGGAAGTAGGAAAAATTGCAGGAATGCTAGATAATGCAGAAAAGCAAGAAACACCACTTCAACAAAAATTAAATGATTTAGGAAAAACTTTGGGAATAGCTTGTTTAGCAATATGTGCGGTAATATTTGTTATTGGATTATTACAAGGAAAAGAAATAATAGATATGTTTATGACAGCTGTATCACTTGCAGTTGCAGTAATACCAGAAGGACTTGTTGCAGTATCAACAATTGTATTAGCAATTGGTGTTCAAAAAATGGTAAAAAAACATGCAATAGTAAAAAAATTACCAGCAGTTGAAACATTAGGAAGCAGTACAGTTATATGTTCTGACAAAACAGGAACATTAACACAAAATAAAATGACAGTAGAAAAAGTATTTTGTGATGATGAATTACAAGATGTAAAAAAAGTAAATACAACAGAAGATTTCAAAAAATTAGTATATAATTGTATGTTATGTAATGATTCACGATTGCTAGAAGATGGACAATTAGCAGGAGATCCAACAGAAACAGCATTAGTTGATATGGCATTTAAACTAGATTATGAACAATCTATATATAGAGAAAATCCAAGAGTTGAAGAAGTTCCATTTGATTCAGAAAGAAAATTAATGACAACAGTTAATAAGAAAAATGGAAAATATATAGTATATACAAAAGGTGGAGTTGATGAATTATTAAAATGTTGTAACTCATTCTTATATAAAGGTGAAGTAAGAACAAGTATAAACAATTATGCAAAATGGATAAGAGAAAATAATGAAAAAATGGCCAAAGATGCTTTAAGAGTTTTAGCATTTGCATATAAGGAATTAGATCACATGCCATCAAAAACAGAAATGAAAACAATAGAAAGTGATTTAACATTTATTGGAATGGTTGGAATGATAGATCCACCAAGAATTGAAGCAAAAAAAGCAGTAGAAAAGTGTAAAAAAGCAGGAATAAAAACAGTAATGATTACAGGTGATCATAAAATTACAGCAGTTGCAATAGCTAAAAAACTAGGAATATTAAAAGATGAAAGTGAAGCTTTAACAGGAACAGAATTAGAAAAAATGACTGATGAAGAATTAACAAAAAATGTTAGAAAATATTCTGTATATGCAAGAGTATCACCAGAACACAAAGTTAGAATAGTAAAAGCATGGCAAGCAAATGGAGAAGTTGTAGCAATGACAGGTGATGGAGTAAATGACAGTCCAGCATTAAAAACAGCTGATATTGGATGTGCAATGGGAAAAGTAGGAACAGAAGTTGCAAAAGAAGCAGCAGATGTAATATTAACAGATGACAATTTTGCTACAATAGTATCAGCAGTTGAAGAAGGAAGACGAATATATGATAATATATTAAAAGTAATTCAATTTTTACTTTCATGTAATGTTGGAGAAGTTATTGTATTATTGTTAGCAACATTATTTGCACCACAAATAGGACAATGGTTTGGAATATCTGATATAACAATGATTCAAGTTTTATTACCAATACATATTTTATGGATAAATCTTGTAACAGATACCTTCCCAGCATTAGCATTAGCATTTGACCCTGCAAATAAAGATATAATGGATAGAAAACCAGTAAAAAGAAATGAAGGAATATTTACAAAAGGAAGAACATTTAGAATTATTTATCAAGGTTTAATGATAGGATTACTTACACTTTCAGCATATTTAATAGGATTAGGAACAACACATACAGCAATAGATGGGTTAACACTAGAACAAACGAAAATAGAAGTTGGTCAAACAATGGCATTTATAGTTTTAGCATTTTCAGAATTAATACATGTATTTAATATAAGAGATAATAAAAATTCAATATTTAAAACAGGAATATTAGGAAATGGAGTTTTAATATTAGCAATATTAGCATCAGCATTATTAATGGTTGTAATATTATTTATACCACAATTAAGAACAATATTTAGTATTCCAATCCTTCCAAGTGATAATATAATTGAAACAATTGTATTAGTATTATCACCAATAATTATTGTTGAAATTATGAAATTGTTTAAAGTAAATACAACAAGAGATGAATAACAAATAAGAAGCTTTTTCAGTAAAAAACTGAATTAGCTTCTTATTTTTTTAATTTAGCAATTTTTTTCAATATTAATATCATTTAAACATTTCTGAGAAGGTTCTTTAAAAGAAAGATACCAAGAAATGCCATTACAATTTTTCTTAATATCCTCTAGCCTTTGCTGTAATTCAGAAAAAGTTTGAGGTGGTGAAATAATAACAGGAACACCAGGTTGCCAATTAGCAGGAGTTGAAGCATCTGCACAATCAGAAATTTGTAAAGCTTCAACAGTACGAATAATTTCTGGAATAAATCGACCAATATTTAAAGGATATGTAAGAATAACACGAACAATACCATTTCCATCAATAATAAAAACATTTCTAACAGTTTTTGTTGTACTAACATCATTTGAAATCATACCATAAAGTCTAGCAATAGAGCCATTTCTATCTGCAATAATAGGAAATGGTAAAGAAACACCAGTCAAATTATATATTTCATTTACCCAAGCAAGATGTGAAGCATTACTATCAATACTTAATCCTAATAAATTAGTATTTAATTTTTGAAAAAATGGATAAGCCCTTGCGAAAGCAATCATTTCTGTAGTACATACAGGGGTGAAATCACCAGGATGCGAAAAAAATACGAGCCATTTTCCAGAATAATCACTTAGGTTTATTTTTCCAAATGTGGAATTTGCTGTAAAATCAGGAGCCTTTTGACCTAATTTTATATTTCCATTCATTAATAATTCATAGTCCATAAGTAACAGACCTCCTTTAAATATATTGTATTCAGCAAAGTTGGAATAGGCTACATATAGAAATAATATTTTTTAAAATACTTGAAATTATACGATTTTGCAAGTATAATAGTAAAGAATAGAAGTATTTTGAAAGGAATGAAATTAATGAATACAGTAAAAACATTTATAAAATATATAATATGGATAATATTATTTTGGATATTATCGGATTTCTTAATAAATGTAGGGTTAAAAAGTACATATAAAGAAATGCAAAAAGTAGAACAAATACCATCAGGAATTCAAGTCAAAGAAATAAAATCAACAGCAGTAAATGGAAAAATTAATTTAATAGTAAATTCAACAAATCTTAGTGGAAAATTTATAAAAGTAGATTTGTATTCATCAAAAGATAATTTGTTAGGTACTCAATATTTAGAAATTGGTGAAATAAAAGAAAATCAAACCAAAGAAATTGATACATATTTTAAAATAGCAGATGTTAAGAAATACAAAATATCTGTTACAGATGAAAAAGGAGAATCAACAGAAGGATTTATGGATACTGCAATGTCAGCAATTACTATAGTATTGTCTGTAATAAAATTATTAATATTAATATAAATTATGAGAAACAAAGGAGGAAGAACTTAATGGTATTAAATATTGTACAACCAGCAATTATAATATTATTAATAATAGCTACAATTTTATTTATATATTTAGGAAAAGAGTTAAAAAGAAGTTATGTAGTTGCAATACCATTAATTGGATATATAATATTATTGTTAACACACATTTTTGAAATAATAACATTACCGAGTCAATATATAGTAACATTAATTTTATGCATAATTATTGATTGTATTTTTGTATGTGTATCATTAATTGTATTTTTATTATTTAAAAAAATTTATAAGAAAAGAGAATTTTAAGATTAAATTAAAAGTATTGTATAAAGAAAGGAATAGAAAAAGATGGGCTTTTTTGATAAATTGAAACAAGGTTTAACAAAGACAAAAGAATCAATAAATGATAAAATAAATAATGTATTTAGTAATTTTAGAAAGGTTGATGAAGAATTACTTGAAGAATTAGAAGAAGCATTAATAATGTCAGATATGGGAGTAGAAACATCAACACAAATAATAAGTAATTTAAGAGAAAAAATAAAAAAAGAAAAAATAGAAGAAAGTGAACAAGTAAAAGAAGCATTAAGAGAAGAAATTGAGAAAATTCTAGAAAAATGTGATAATAGTTTAAAACTAGAAACAAAGCCATCAGTAATACTTGTTGTAGGAGTAAATGGAGTTGGAAAAACAACATCAATAGGAAAAATGGCAGCAAGATTAGCAAGAGATGGAAAAAAAGTAATAGTTGCTGCTGCTGATACATTTAGAGCAGCGGCAGTAGAACAATTAGAAATATGGGCACAAAGAGCAGGAGCAGAAGTAGTAAAAAGAGAAGAAGGAGTAGACCCAGCATCAGTGGTATTTGAAGCAATAAGAAGAACTAAAGAAAGTAATGCAGATGTATTGATAATAGATACAGCTGGAAGGTTGCATAATAAAAAATATTTAATGGATGAATTAAACAAAATTCAAAAAGTAGTAAATAAAGAAATGGCAGAAGCATCAAAAGAAGTATTATTAGTAATTGATGCAACAACAGGACAAAATGCAATATCACAAGTAAAAGCATTTAAAGAACAAGCAGATATTACAGGAATTGTATTAACAAAATTAGATGGAACAGCAAAAGGTGGAGCTGTAGTTGGAATTGTACAAGAAAATGATATACCTGTAAAATTCATAGGTGTTGGAGAGCAAATTGATGATATGGAAATTTTTAATTCTAAAGATTTTGTAAAAGCAATAATATAAAAAACGTAAGATAAATATATTTGTAGTTAAACAAAATTATGAGGAGTTTAAAAAATAGATGGAAAAAAAGAAATTAAATAAAATAAAAAATATATTAGTAATAGCATTTATAGCGATATATTTAATATGTACATATTTTACATTAAGAGGGGAATATTTAGAATGTCTAGAATTAGGAGAACAATATGTTCAAAATTTTTGGACAAATATTAAATATAAATATTCAATAATGGGAATAAGTTTTGTTGTTATTTCAATATGTATGTTTATCACTAATATAGGAATAAAAAAAGGTCTAAAACCATTTTTTGAATCAGAAAATAAAACAATGCCAAAACTTCCAAATAAATCTTTAATATTTGTTGTTGCGATAATAGGTAGTATAATTTTTTCAAATAATATAGTCGAAAAAGTATTATTATGTGCAAGTAAGGTATCATTTCAAAAAACAGATATGATATTTAATATGGACATTTCATATTATATGTTTACCAAACCATTAATAGAAGCAATTATAAAGTATATAATGCAATTTGTTATTCTAATAAGTGCATATATAACAGCATTTTATATAATTGTGTTTAATTTATATTTTGATGGAATTGATAGAACAATGCTAAGAAAAAGTAAATTTATAAAAAGTTTATTAAAAAATGTAATAATTTTAGCAATTCTTGCAGGAATATTAACAATATTCAGTACTCAAAATATAGTAACAGAGAAATTTTTAACATTAAATGATGAAATTGAATTAACAGGAGCAGGATTTGTAGAATCAACAATAAAATTATGGGGATATATAATATTTGCATTTGTAATAATAGGAGCAATAATTTCATCTGTAATATTTTTTCAAAAAAATAAAAACAAAAAAATAATGTTTACATTATTATCAATTCCAGGATATCTAGTTGTGATGTTTATTGTAATGGTAGGAACAGATTTTATTTTTGTAAAACCAAATGAATTTGATAAAGAAAGAAAATATATTGAAGAAAATATAAATTCAACAAGAGAAGCATATGGAATAAATGCTTCAGAAATAAATATTAGTTATTCTGGGACAATATCTGAAGAGGAAATTAATGAAAATAAAGAATTGTTAGATAATATTCCAATAGTAAGTCAAAATATGGTAAAACAAAGTTTAGAAGATACACAAACAGAAGCAGGATATTATACATTTAGAAATATATTAACTACTAAATTTATAAAAGATAATCAAGAAAAATTAGCATATATAGCACCAAGAGAAATTGCAGAACAATCAATTTCATATAATAATAAAACATATGAACTTACACATGGTATAGGACAAATAATAGTAGATGCAAATAAAACATCAGAAGAGGGAAATATTCAATATATTCAAAAAGAAATAGATGATAATCAAAGAATATATTATGGATTAGAAACAAATTCAATAGTAGTAACAAATACAAAAAATAAAGAAGAATATGATTATACAGATAGTGAAGGTGAAGAACATACTTATAGTTATGAAGGAAAATCAGGAATCCAAGTTGGATTTTTAGATAGATTAATATTAGCAGTAAGAAATAAAGATTTTAAACTTGCATTTTCAACATCTGTAACAAATCAAAGTAAGATATTAACAAATAGAAATGTAATTGAAAGAGCAAAAACAGCACTTCCATATTTATTATATGATGAAAATGCTTATACAGTAATTAAAGATAATCAAATTTATTGGGTTATAGATGCTTACACAATTTCAGATAAATATCCATATTCGTCATATACAACAATTGATGGAGAAAAAGAAAAACGAGATATTAATTATATTAGAAATTCTGTAAAAGTTATAATAAATGCTTATAATGGCGAAATGAAATTTTATATAGTAGATAAAACAGATCCAATAATATCAGCATATAAAAAGATATATCCAGCAATGTTTGAAGAAAATGATATTCCAGAAGAAATTCAAAAACAATTAAAATATCCACAATTATTATATAATGTACAAGCTGAAATGTTAAGAGTATATCACAATGTAAAAGAAGATGTTTTATATAGAAAAAGTGATATTTGGTCACTTGCTACATATGGAAAATCAACCTCAAAAACCAAAACAGCTACATTAGAACCATATTATACAATGTTAAAAACACCAGATGGTGAAACAAGATTTGGATTAGTTCAGATGTATACACAAAAAAATAAAACAAATATTATATCCTATGTATTAGGAACTTGTAATGGAACGAGTAATGAATTAAAAATTTATAAATTTTCAGCAGATAGTAACATATTAGGAGCAAATCAATTAGATAATCTAATTGAACAAGATGAAACAATATCAGCAGAACTTAATAGTTTGAATGTTACAGGAGTTAAAATTTCAAAAGAAATGAAAATTATTCCTATAAATAATACATTATTATATATAGAAACTATATATCAAACAAAAACAAATGAAATAAATCAACCAATTACGTTAGAAAAAGTAATTGTAGCATCTGGAACAAAAGTAGCAATTGGTGATAATTTAGAAAATGCTTTAAGCAAATTATTATCACAATCAGCTGTTAATCTAGAAGTTAATAATACAGAAGATATAGAAGGACTTATTGATACAATTATAAAGGCAAACAATAATTTAACAGATTCAAATTCAAGAAATGATTGGGAAATGATGGGATCTGATATAAAGACATTGCAAGAATTAATAGAAAGACTTGATAAAATGAGACAAGAAAATAATAAAAAAACTACAGCAACAAATACACAGTCAACTCAATCTACAGAAACAAAATAATATAGAAAAAAGATTTACAAATTTGTCGAAAAATGTTATAATGAAAAACGAGCAAATTAAATAGTCGCTGGTAAGAGATGAAAAGACTTACGAGAGGAAAGTCCGGGCTCCATAGAGCAATGATGCTAGATAACGTCTAGTGAGGGAAACCTTAAGGAAAGTGCAACAGAAAATAACCGCCTCTTTAGAGGTAAGGATGAAAAGGTGAGGTAAGAGCTCACCGCTAATATGGTGACATATTGGGTCAGTGTAAACCCCATCTGGAGCAACACCTAAGAAGAAGATTAAGCCTGCTCGGCGCCTTCTGAATTGCGTGGCTTGATACATATAGTAATATATGTACTAGATAAATGACTATTTTAAATGACAGAACCCGGCTTACAGATTTGCCTATAAATATGATAATAAAAGGAGTTTCAAGTTTTGAAACTTCTTTTTCTATCCCAAATGTTATTCGAAAATCAATTAAATGAATATAATAAAATGTAAATTTTATGTGAAAGTTTGCATAATAATGTTGCTAAAATTGACAATTAGTATTAAAATATGAAAAGTTATTATGCAAAAAAGAAGGGAGAAAGAAATGTTAAAACTAATAAAAAATTTTACAAAAAAAGAATGGATTTTGGCATTAATTTGTTTAGTATTAGTAGTTACACAAGTATGGCTAGAATTAAAAATGCCAGACTATATGTCTGAAATAACAAAACTAGTACAAACAGAAGGAAGCCAAATGAAAGATATTCTAGTAAATGGTGGATATATGCTTACATGTGCACTAGGAAGCTTAGTTGCAGCAGTAATTACAGGATATATAACATCAAGAATATCATCAAACTTTTCAAAGACAATTAGAAAAAAATTATTCAATAAAGTAGAAGATTTAGCAATGCAAGAAGTAAAACAATTTTCTACAAGTAGTTTAATAACAAGAACAACAAATGATATAACACAAATAGAAATGTTAATAGCAATGGGATTACAACTATTAATAAAAGCCCCAATAACAGCAATATGGGCAATAACAAAAATATTAAATAAAAGCTGGCAATGGAGTGCAATTACAGCAGTAGCAGTAGCAATATTAATGACTACAATAGCAATAATAATGGTAATTGTATTACCAAGATTTAAGAAAGTACAAAAATTAATCGATAAATTAAATGGAGTAACTCGTGAGAATCTAACAGGAATAAGAGTTGTAAGAGCATTTAATGCAGAACAATATCAAGAAGAAAAATTTGATAAAGCAAATAATAACTTAACAAATCAACAATTATTTAACCAAAAAGTATTTGCAGTAATGCAACCAATGATGTATATAATCATGTATATGGTAATACTATCAATTTATTATGTTGGAGCATATCTAATAAAAGATGCAGGAATGGCAGATAAAATATCATTATTTGGAGATATGGTAGTATTTAGTTCTTATGCAATGCAAGTAATAATGTCATTCTTAATGTTAGCAATGATATTTATGATGTTACCAAGAGCACAAGTATCTGCAAATCGTATTAATGAAGTATTAGATACAGAAATAAGTATAAAAGATGGAAAAATAAATACAAAAACAAATAATGAAGTTGGAACAGTTGAATTTAAAAATGTATCATTTAAATATCCAGATGCAGATGAATATTTATTAAAAGATATATCATTTAAAGCAAATAAAGGTGATACAGTAGCATTTATAGGATCAACAGGAAGTGGAAAATCAACATTAATAAATTTAATCCCAAGATTTTATGATGCAACAGAAGGTGAAGTACTTGTAGATGGAATAAATGTAAAAAATTATACACAAGAATTTTTACATGATAAAATAGGATATGTACCACAAAAGGCTGTAATGTTTAATGGAACAGTAAAATCAAATATATCTTATGGTGATAATGGAAAAGAAAAGCCAACAGATGAACAAATAAAAAAAGCTATAGAAGTTGCACAAGGAACAGAATTTGTAGAAAAAATGGATGGACAATATGATGCACATATGGCACAAGGTGGAACAAATGTATCTGGTGGACAAAAACAAAGATTATCAATAGCTAGAGCAATAGCAAGAAATCCAGAAATATATATATTTGATGATAGTTTTTCAGCATTAGACTATAAAACAGATAGTGTATTAAGAAAAGAATTGAAAAAATATACCTCTGATGCAACAAGCTTAATTGTAGCACAAAGAATAGGAACAATTATGAATGCAGACCAAATTGTAGTATTAGATAATGGTGTAATTGTTGGAAAAGGAACACATAAAGAGTTATTAAAAACATGTGAAGTATATAAACAAATAGCTCTATCTCAATTATCAAAGGAGGAATTAGAAAATGGCTAATAATCAATCAAGACCTCCTAGAAGAGGACCAATGGGACCTGGTATGGGACCAGGAGTGGGAGAAAAAGCTAAAGATTTTAAATCAGCAGTAAAAAGATTAGTAAAAGAATTAGGAAAATTCAAAATATTAATAATAATTGCATTAATATTAGCAATTGCAGGAGCAGTTTTATCAATTTCTGCACCAGATAGATTATCAAAATTAACAGATGAAATACAAGCAGGAATAATTCCCAAGATGGAAAATGGTCAAATAATAATGCCAGAAATTAATATGGATGCAATAAAATCAATTGCAATATCATTAGTTATTTTATATTTATTTAGTGCAATATGTACATTTATACAATCAATTTGTATGACAGAAGTTGCAAATAATTTTGCAAGAAGTTTAAGAACAAGAATATCAGTAAAAATAAATAAATTACCACTTAGCTATTTTGATAGACATCAATCTGGTGATACACTTTCAAGAGTAACAAATGATGTTGATACAATAGCACAAACAATGAACCAATCATTAGGAACATTAGTAAGTAATATAACATTATTTTTAGGTTCAATAATAATGATGTTTTACACTAACTGGATAATGGCATTAACAGCAATATTATCAAGTTTACTTGGATTTATGGGTATGTTTGCAGTACTTGCAAAATCACAAAAATATTTCGTTGCAAAACAAGAAGAACTTGGAAACTTAAATGGACATATTGAAGAAGTATATTCTGGTTTAAATGTTGTAAAAGCATATAATGGTAAAAAAGAATCAGACAAAAAATTTGATGAATATAATCAAAAAGTATGTGAGGCAAACAGAAAGAGTCAATTTTTATCAGGAATAATGCAACCTATAATGAACTTTATAGGAAACTTTGGATATGTTGCAGTTTGTATAGTTGGAGCATTATTAACAATGAATAATATAATATCATTTGGTGTAATTATTGCATTTATAACATATGTAAGATTATTTACAAACCCATTATCACAAATTGCACAAAGTATGACATCACTTCAATCAACAGCAGCTGCAAGTGAAAGAGTATTTGAATTTTTAGATGAGAAAGAAATGGCTGATCAATCAAAAATAAACAAAACATTAGATAAAAATAATGTAAAAGGAAAAATTGAATTTGATAATGTTGTATTCCAATATGACAATAATGATAAACCAACAATTAAAAACTTTACAGCAACAGCTGAACCTGGTCAAAAAATTGCAATAGTAGGACCAACAGGAGCTGGAAAAACAACAATGGTAAATCTTCTTATGAAATTCTATGATATTAATTCAGGGGATATTAGAATTGATGGTGTTTCAACAAAAGAATTATCAAGAGAAAATATACATAGTTTATTTACAATGGTATTACAAGATACATGGTTATTTGAAGGAACTGTAAAAGAAAATATTATATATAATCAAAAAAATGTAAGTGATGAAAGAGTAAAAGAAGTATGTAAAGAAGTTGGATTAGATCACTTTATCAGAACATTACCAAAAGGATATGATTCTTATTTATCAGAAAATGATAGTGTTTCAGCAGGTCAAAGACAATTACTTACAATTGCAAGAGGAATGATACAAGATTCACCATTCTTGATATTAGATGAAGCAACATCAAATGTAGATACAAGAACAGAAGAATTAGTTCAAGTTGCTATGGATAAACTTACAGAAGGAAGAACATCATTTATAATTGCACATAGATTATCTACAATAAAAAATGCAGATTTAATATTAGTAATGAAAGATGGAAATATAGTAGAACAAGGAAATCATGAACAATTGATGGCTAAAAATGGAGCTTATGCTGAATTATATAATTCTCAATTTGAGTTATAATATATAATTAGTAGTAAATATATTTGTTCAAAGACTTGACATAAAGCAAACACGGTGATATAATTTAAAAATCAAATATAGGAGGTATAGGCAATATGATTATCGAAGAGATTCTTGATGCACGGGATGAGTGTGTCATGATGAAGATCACTGGCGAGAAGGTTAGATTTAATCGTCTTCGCTCGTTGTGTAAAAAGTACAATGAGCATGAAGATGAAAAAGTTTTTGACCTTTCTGCTGATGATTCTGCATTTTGGCGGCAAGTTAATCAGTACCTAACTGACTTGGTCAAATAATTATTGACCAAAAAAAAGAGGCTATACTATGAAAATAGTGTAGTCTCTTTTTATACTATTACAATAATTTTTCCAATTCTTTAATTTTATCACGTAATTCAGCAGCTTGTTCGAATTCCATTTTACTAGCATGTTCAAGCATTTCATCTGTAAGTTTAGAAATAGTAGATTGAATATCTTCTTCTTTTTCAAATTTATATTCAACACCAATATTTTCAGTTTGAATAGCCTTAATAGAATCTCTAATAGATTTCTTTATTGTTTTAGGAATTATATGATGTTCTTCATTATATGCTTCTTGAATAGAACGTCTTCTATTAGTTTCACTAATAGCTTTTTCCATAGAATCTGTAAGAGAATCTCCATACATAATAACAGTTCCATCTGTATTTCTAGCAGCACGCCCAATTGTTTGAATCAAAGAACGTTCAGAACGAAGAAATCCTTCTTTATCTGCATCTAATATTGCAACAAGAGAAACTTCAGGAATATCAAGACCTTCTCTTAAAAGATTTATTCCGACCAAAACATCAAATTCACCTAAACGAAGCTTTCTAATAATTTCCATTCTTTCTAGAGCTTTTATGTCTGAATGCATATAATTAACTTTAATATCTAAACTTTTTAAATAAGATGTTAAATCTTCAGCCATCTTTTTGGTTAGTGTTGTAACTAAAATTCTTTCTTTTCGTTCAACTCTAATTCTAATTTGTTCAATTAAATCATCAACTTGATTTGTAACTGGTTTTACTTCAATCTTTGGGTCTAGCAATCCAGTAGGACGGATAATCTGTTCAACAACATTTTCTTTTGAATGTTCTTGTTCATAATCACCAGGTGTAGCACTAACAAAAACAACCTGATTTATTCTATCTTCAAATTCATTAAATGTTAGAGGTCTATTATCATAAGCAGAAGGTAATCTAAATCCATATTTAACTAGAGAGTCTTTACGAGCTCTATCACCATTATACATAGCTCTTACTTGAGGGATTGTAGCATGTGATTCATCTATTAATAACAAGAAATCATCTGGAAAATAATCAAATAGTGTAAATGGAGCACTTCCGGGTTCTCTACCACTAATGTGTCTTGAATAATTTTCAATACCTTGACAGAATCCAGTTTCTTTCATCATTTCCATGTCGAAATTTGTTCTTTCTTGTATTCTTTGTGCTTCAATTAATTTATTTTGGCTTTTAAAATATGCTACTCTTTCATTCATCTCTTCTTCAATAGTTTTTAAAGCTTTTTCCATTTTATCTTTTGAGGTAACATAATGTGAGTTAGGGAATATCATTACATGTTGTCTTATTCCAATTGATTTTCCTGTAACAGGATTTATTTCAGAAATTTTTTCAATTTCATCACCCCAAAATTCAGCTCTTATGGCTGATTCGCTTTTATCTGATGGATAAATTTCTAAAATATCACCTTTAGCTCTAAAAGTACCTCTTTTAAAATCAATTTCATTTCTAGAATATTGCATATTTATTAATTTTTTCATGATTTTATCTCTAGAAATTTCCATACCAGGTCTTAGAGAAACAATCATATTTTCATAATCAATAGGGTCACCTAAACCATATATACATGAAACAGAAGCAACTATAATAACATCTCTTGTTTCAAATAATGATGCTGTTGCAGAATGACGTAGTTTATCAATTTCATCATTAATAGAAGCATCTTTTTCTATATAAGTATCACTTTGGGCAATATAACTTTCTGGTTGGTAATAATCATAATAACTTACAAAATATTCAACATGATTCTCAGGGAAAAATTCTTTGAATTCTGAATAAAGTTGACCAGCTAAAGTTTTGTTATGGGCTAAGACTAATGTTGGTTTTTGAACATTTTGAATTATATTAGCCATTGTAAAAGTTTTTCCAGAACCAGTAACACCTAAAAGAGTTTGAAATTTTTTTCCATGTTCTATACCTTTTGATAAATATTCAATTGCCTGTGGTTGATCACCTGTTGGTTTATATTCTGAATGTAATTTAAACATAAATATCTCCTTATAATTTTAATATAATTAGTATATCACAAATTTAAAAATCTAACAATTGTTTGGTAAAAAATAATCAAAATTTGTAATATATATACATATATCTTTAAAAGAATTGGATAAAACAATTGATAAAATAGACTAATTGACATAAAACTAAAAATGTAATATAATAATAATGTATAAAGTTATTACACAGAATAACTTCAGAATAATTTTTATATCTGGAGGTCTGTGTTAAGCCTCCAGAAATTTTAGGAGGAAAAAACATGGGAATTTTTGCTTCATTTTCTAAAGGTTTTAATGCAGGAAAAGAACGTGCAGAGAATCAATCATATCGAAGAAACGATCTTCTTGATTGTCCAGTAGAGTTAGTCGAACCAAGTGTAGGAAATGTAGTGGAGTTTAAGGTAACAGAAAAAAAAGAATTTTATGCTCAAACATATATGCGGCAAATAATTACATATGCCAAATGCTTGGAACGTTTAGGCGAGGCCAAGTGGGAAATTAAAGGTCAAAATGTTCGCATTGTATTTCAAAATGAAGAGAATGCGAGAATAACCCGCAGAAACTGGAAAAAGTAAAAGTTTTCAAAGTAGAGAGTAACATAATTACTCTCTATTTTTATTATATCTACTATTGAAAAAATATAAAAAATATGCTAAGATATAAAATTGATAATATAAAAAGGAGCAATGAAATGTTAAATCAATTTTCAAGAACAGAACTATTAATTGGAAAAGAAGGAATAGAAAAATTACAAAATGCAAAAGTTGCAATCTTTGGCATTGGAGGAGTTGGATCATTTGTAGTTGAAGGATTAGCAAGAGCCGGAATAGGAAATTTTATATTAATAGATGATGATAAAGTTTGTTTAACAAATTTAAATAGACAAATAATAGCAACAAGAAAAACAATTGGAAAAAATAAAGTTGAAGTTGCAAGAGATAGAATATTAGAAATTAATCCAAATGCAAATGTAGAAATACATCAAGAATTTTTCATGCCAGATAGTGATGAAATATTAGATAACACAGTAGATTATATTGTAGATTCAGTTGACACAGTAACAGCAAAAGTAGAACTAGTAGTAAGAGCTAATAGATTAAATATTCCAATTATGTCTTGTATGGGAACAGGAAATAAATTAGATCCAACAAAATTTGAAGTTACAGATATTTATAAAACAAGTGTATGTCCACTTGCAAAAGTAATGAGAAAAGAATTAAGAACAAGAGGAATAAAAAAACTAAAAGTAGTATATTCAAAAGAAGAACCAATAAAACCAAATGAAAATTGTGAAAACAGCTGTAAAAATAATTGTATATGTCCTCCAGGAACAAAAAGAAAATGCACAATAAGAAAACAAGTACCAGGAAGTATATCATTTGTGCCATCTGTTGCTGGACTAATAATTGCTGGAGAAGTAATAAAAGATATATTAAAAAAATAATAAAAATCCTATAGATATATTTTCTATAGGACCTTTTTATTTATATTTCCATCTGACTACCTAAAAATGTTGCTGCAGATTGAGCTATTTTTGTTTCAACTTCATTCATTTTGGTATTAGCTTCTTTAGAAAGAAGAATTACAGTTCCAATAGTATCACCATTAGAAATTATTGGATATACAACTTGAGCATTATATTTTTTGTTATTAGAATCGTTTTTGGTTATAGGAACAGAAACATTACTATTTTCATTACTTGTATAAATTTCTTTGTCTTCCATTAATTGTTCAAGTTCATCACTAACATTTTGTTCTAAATATTCTTTTTTAGAACCACCAGAAACTGCTATGACAGTATCTTTATCTGTAATACAAGCTATATGACCAGTTGTTTTTGACAAAGTTTCAGCATATCCAGTAGCAAATTCAGATAATTCACCAATAGGTGAATATTTTTTTAATATAACTTGCCCTTCTCTATCAGTAAAAATTTCTAAAGGTTCACCTTCTTTTATTCTTAAAGTTTTTCTTATCTCTTTTGGAATTACAACTCTACCTAAATCATCTATTCTTCTTACAACACCTGTTGCTTTCATTTGATTTCCTCCTTGTTTGGTTTGATTTTTTTGTATATTTTTATTATTACAAATAAGGAAAAATTTATACATTTTTTCTCATAATAATATATTTACATTATGAAAATTAAGTGATATAATACACAAGAAATATTTGGAATAGCAAAATAGGAGGCAAAAAATGACATTAGAAGAATTAGATAAAGATATAAATAAAAAAATTGCTGAAAATGAAGAATTTGTTAGATATACTTTTTTTGAATTAAAAGTAAGACATAATTTATCAGAAGATGAAATTGATGAAGTACTAAGATTAGCAAGAAATAAATTTGAGAATTTAGGATATAGAGTATATTTTACTGGGGCAAAATATAATTATCAAGGTGAAAATAGAATTGTAGAATCAAATGAATATTTAGTTGCAATAAAAGGATTATAAAAAAATAAAAAAATTAAAAAAAACTATTGACAAAAAAATAAAATTGGTTTATACTTAGTTCTGTGCTAAGGAGATAACACTTAACACAGAATATATAGAATGCTCCCATAGCTCAGTTGGTCAGAGCAACCGGCTCATAACCGGTGGGTCCTAGGTTCAAGTCCTAGTGGGAGCACCATATTATAAGAAGAATATCGTTTTAGATATTCTTTTTTTTGTGAAAATCTCCAGATGGTCTAAGTTTCGTTTAACTTAATAAAAAGAAGAAATTTTCATTTGACGGAGAAAAACACTTTATAAATATAAATAGTGTAATTATCAAATGAATAAATTACACTATTTATTGAGTTTATGATATTAAGTTTAATGGACGAATATTTATTATATTCAAAGTTACTTATTAGCTAATTTTGAGAGATTCAGAATATTAATTATTTTCTATAATTTCAAAATTACTAAGATCAGGTAATGCTACGTTTTCATCAGTAATATCATTAAAACTAGATTCAATTAATATAGTAGTATTGTTATTATTTGTTATACCAGTACATAAATAATTATTTTTATTTATATATGTGAAATTATTATCTGAAAGTTTTATTTCATAACATTTTATTCCATAAAAATTTTGGCTAGATATTGAACTTGTAAATGCTAATTGAATGTATTGTCCAATATTATGTGCTCCTAATTCATTATACAATATACTAGAACCTAAAAGATTTTCTAAATCATTTACCTTTGTAGCAGATTTAATTTCTTTACCATTTATTTGAATATCTGAAATTATCCAACCAATGTTTTGATTATAATCTTTATATATTAATCTAGTACCATCTTCTGATGAACGTTTGTATAAAGATATATTATCTTTTCTCCAAGTTTCAATCTCGATATTATTAGAGATTTTGTATTTCTGATGAAAATTTGTTATTTGAGAGTATTCTTTCATTTGTTTATCATATTTATAAATAATGTATGTTTTTCTGGCTAAATTCCCAATAAATGAAATAATAATAATGAATATTATAAAAAATAAAATTTTTTTATTCATAAAAATCACCTCCTTTTAAAGAGAGTATATAATATATATATTTATTTTTCAATATTTTTTGAAAAATAAGAAAACATAAAATTTACTAATGAAAAAAGAAAGGATAATATGATTAAAAGTTTCAAGAAGATTTTTGCAATTATGCTATCTGTTTTTATGCTTTCATTATTTACAATTTCTGCATTTGCTTTAGAAAATGTTTCTACCGTGTTAGATGGTCATTTTCCTGATTATGCAAGTTATTGGTATAATTCATTTGATGATAAAACTGAATTTGATTTGTTGGTATTAGTAAATACATCTGGAAAAAGTCAAACAGGAATTACAATAGGAGTTAATTCTTTTGGGAGTCAAACCGCTGTATATTATCGAGTTTATAATGCTGATACAGGGAGATTGCTCTATAAGGCAGATAATCAAGCTGATTACCTTTGGAATGTTGAAGGGTTAAATCAAGTAGTTTTGCAACTTCCAACTTGCCGAATGTATAAAGTAAAGTGTTTTGTAATATCTTTTCCGGAGAATACTAGCGAAAGAGTTATGGTTTGGACTTATTAAAAGTGTAGTTTTATTATAATTTAGTAAATTTTATGTTTTGCGCCAATTAATATATTTAATTGGCGATTTTTTATTATAAAAAAATAGTCTTTATATTATAAATAAAGACTATCTAAGAATAATTTATTTTTTATTTAATTAAAAATAATTCCAGTTTCATTAAAATTTTCTTTTGCAGAAATTTCTAAATTATCAACAGCTTGGTATCCTAAAAATCTACTAACATTTTTTTGAGTAATACCAGTTTCAGTTGCAATAGTATCTATTGAAGAGAAACCATTTAAATCTATGTATTTTCTAAAAGTAGACAATTCTAGATTATCTCTATTAGCACATTTTGGACAAACATCTCCAGAATTTGTGTAAAAAGCTCCACAACGATTGCATTTATTTAATTCCATATAAACCTCCATCTTAAGTAGATATTTAATAATATTCTGTAAAATAAAAAATATGTAAAACTACTTAAATAAAATTAATATAATTTCTTAGCTGATTTTATCATAAAAAAAAGAAAAATGGAATAGATTCTAGAAAAAATTTTATAAATAAAATGAGCATTAAAGTAATAGAAAAACATATTATAAAATAGATTATGTAGAGGAGAAATATTATGAAAAAGGTTCTATTTATTTTACACAAAAAATATTATAATAATAATTATATGATATATATGAAAATACTGAAATTAGCAGGATATGAAATACATATTATAACCAATATAAAGGAAACAATAAAATATTGTGATATACAAAAAGAATTAACATTAGATATATTTAAGGTAAAAAATAAGATAAATAATTATGAAATGATATTTTGTAATTCTAGAATAATAGAAATAATAATAAAAATCATTAAATTTAAAGAAAAAAACAAAATTATATATATAAATAACACAGGAAGTTTTCAAAATAATAAAATAGTTAACTATAATGATAAGTCTTATAATAATAAAGAAGATTATATATTTTGTAGTATAGGAGAATTTAATAAACATAATAATCAAATTATGCAACTTGAATCTATGATAAGAATAATAAAAAAATATCCTCAAGTCAAATTAATGTTAATAGGACAAGGAAAGCTAAAAGATTATTATGAGCACATAATTGATAAATATGGATTAAGTGAAAATGTTGAAATAGTAGAAAATATGAGTTTTAAAATTGACATTATAAAAAAATCAAATTGTATTATATCAACTAGAAAAAGAGAAGAATTTGCATTAGATAATATAATAGCAATAATTCTAAACAAACCAATACTTGTATCAAATGTTGGAATAAATAAACTAATTTTTAAACAAGAAAATATTTTTTATAATTCAGATGAGTTAAAAGAAAAAATGAAAAGTAATATAGAAGAAAATAAAGATTTTGAAAAGTATTATGATATTGAATTAAATGAAAGAGAAGAAATATTAAAAAGCGAAAGTATTTAAACTTTCGCTTTTTTGGATTATAGCAAAATTACATTTGTTGATTTCCAGGTATAAAATAATCAACAACTCCATAAATTAGTGCCCCAATAATTGCAGCCATCCAAGAAATTGAGTATCCAGCTACAAAAAATTGAGTCAAATATAATATAATAGCTGCTAATGCAAAACCTACAAATCCTTTTCCAAAAGGACTAGCATGTAAACCAGTGAATTTGACAATTAAATAGTCCATAATAGTTAAAACAATTGCAGCAATAGCTAAAGCCCAAATATTATTTATAGAGAACCCAGGCGTAAAAAATGCTGTAATTGCTAAAACTATAGCAGCTGTAACTAATCTGCCGACAATTTGCCAAACTGTAGATGTTCCATTAGAAGTATTAGAATTACTTTGTGTATTATTTGCCATATAAAAACCTCCTTATCAAAAAATTCAAGGTTACAAAATTATTATTTACATCAAAAAAAATATTATACAAAAATCGTATAAAATTATAAAAAGTGAAGAAAATACAATTAAAAATTCAAAAAGAAGAGAGGATTTTATGCTAATAACTTTTTTGAGAGCAATATTTTTATACATAGTTGTTTTAATTGTGATGAGATTAATGGGAAAAAGAGAAATTGGACAGATGCAACCATTTGAATTAGCAATATCAATAATGATAGCAGATTTAGCTGCTACGCCTATGGCAGAGACAGGAATACCAATATCAAATGGAATTGTACCTATTTTAGGACTATTAGTCATGCATCTAGTTATATCAACATTAAACATAAAAAGTACAAAAGCAAGAGAAATTATATGTGGAAAACCATCAATATTAATATATAGAGGAAAGATAGATGAAAAAACTTTAAGAAAAGAAAGATTTACTATTAATGAACTTGAAGAAAGATTGAGAGACAATAATATATTTAATATAGGAGATGTAGATTATGCAATATTAGAAACTAGTGGGCAAGTAACAGTTATACCAAAGCCTAATAAAAGAAATACAACCCCAGAAGATTTTAATATAGAACCAGAATATGAGGGGATTTCGTATGATTTAGTAGTAGATGGAAAAGTAATGTATAAAAATTTGGAAAAAATAGGTAAAAACTATAAATGGCTTGAGAGACAATCAGAAAAATTTGGAATAAAACCAGAAGAGGCATTAATAATTACGATTGATGGAAATAATAACTTTTTTTGTCAACCCTTACAAAATAAAAATTAGAGGTGAAAAAAATGTATAAAGAAACAACTATATGTATATGTATTATTATATTAATAATATGGTTAGATATATTAACTCAAAATTATACAAAAACATCAACAATTGAAATAACTGAATGTTTATCTGAATTAAAAAAAGAAATTGAGGATAAAAGTTTAGAAAATGCAAAAGAAAAACTTGGAGAATTAGACAAAAAATGGGATGAGAAACATGATAAGCTTGCATATTATATTGAACATGATGAACTTGAAAAAGTGGATACAGCAATAGTACAAGTTAAGAGTTTTGTAGAAAATGAAGAGATTCCATCTGCAATAGCAGAATTAGAAACAGGAAAATTTGTATTAGAACATATAGAAAGAAAATATAAATTTAATTTACAAAATATTTTTTAATAAAGAATAAAATTGACAAATATGAATAAATGCTATATTATACAGAAGTACGCCTATTGGCAATATTATAATTAATAAAGAATGGGGGATAAATATGGCTACTATTGATAATTATTCATTCATCTGTGTTGAAAATGAAAGAATGAGATTTGCTAGACCAAATGATATGAATGATCCTAAACGGAAAATCATTATTGTAGGAACACTATGCGGAAGTCAAAATGATAAGACATTACAAATTATCGAAGTAGAAAGGTATGAAAAAACTTATATTATAGGAAAATATAGATCTTTTAATTCTATTTATTATATTGGAAAAAAATCTAAAGAAATGAAAGGATTTGAAAGAATGATAAGAGAAAATATTCCTGTAATCACGAGTTTTAGAATTGGATATGCATATAGACCAGAAGCAATTGGAAAACATATTCCATGTATTATTGGTAAAGTAGAACACGAAGAAGATGAACAAATTATTTATGTAGAAGAGCAAAACTTTGAGGAGAATACTATTACAGATATAAATGGAAGAAAATATTTTATTGATTGGTTAAGCATGGACCCAAGACAGTATCAAAACTTGGTTGCAGAATTGAATAATAAGTTTCCTAAAAAGTTAAAGAAATATTTTATGAGTTTTTGTGGTAAAGGCTTGAAATTTGATATGATTGCTTTAAATGATAGCCTTCCTATTCTTGGAGTTGCAGGAGCATTCAAAATTAAATGATTCTGAAAAAACTTGTCTTGAAAAAGGCAAGTTTTTTGTGTGTATATGAAAATATATAAACAAAAATGAAAAAAGTGAATATATTAATAAAAAGGAGTAGACTGTATGGAAGATAATATAATAATTGAAGATATAGAATTTAAAGAAGAACTATATCGAAAAAATATAGAAAAAGAAGAAATTAAAATATCAAATATTCATGGAATAGGAGATGAAAAAAATGCAAATAACTAGAATGTTTGTGCCTAAATATAAGTATGATATAAAATGTCCGTATGAAATGCAACCTGAATTTATTATAGTTCATAATACAGAAAATGATGCATCTGCAATGGCAGAAATATCATATATGATAGGAAATAACAAAAAAGTATCATTTCATTGTGCTGTTGATAATATAAGGATTGTACAAGGAGTTATGTTTAACCGTAATACGTGGAATGCAGGTGATGGAGTAAATGGTGATGGTAATAGAAAAGGAATTTCTATAGAAATTTGTTATTCAAAATCAGGAGGAGAAGAATTTGAAGATGCCCAAAGACTTACTGCAGAATATATTGCTTATTTATTAAAACAATATAATTGGGGAATTGATAAAGTAAAAAAACATCAAGATTTTTCAAATAAAAATTGTCCTCGTAGAACATTAGAAGAAGGATGGCAAAATTTTCTTAATCTAATTAATTTTTATTTAGAAGATAAGCCAATAAACAATGATGAAATAAAAGAAGGAAGTGATGAAAAAGTGAGAACTTATCAAAATGGTAGTACAAGTGAAATCGTATATGCAGATACAGATTGTACTAAAAGAATAGGAAGTTTAGATCCAAGAGAAAGATGTGATTGTTTTGGAACTTTTTATGACAAAGCTATGGTTAGATATAAAGTTAATGGAACAAATAACTATAAAATAGGCTTTTGTAAATGGCTGGGTGGGGTAAAATAAATAAAAATTTTGACATTTTGGGACAAATATGTTATAATATAAGTGTCTTTAGTTACTTGCACAGAGTTACTTTAGAGATTTTTGAAATTTCTGGAGGGCTGTGCAAAACCTCCAGATAATTGCATGGAGGTGCAAATATGTTTGCTGTAAAGTACAATGGTGGAAACAAGTCTTATTTTGGCTGTTCTGATCCTGATAAACTGGTGCGTGGCCAGATTTATGAGGTCATTGCAGTCAACGACCGTGGCTGGCAGACTGATTACACCCTTAAGGGTGTGGTTGGTCAGTTTAACTCAGTATGGTTTGACAAGGTAAATGTGCATAAGGCAATTACCAATCATCAGCCGTCTGTAGGCCATTCTATGGTCTGCACCAAAGTTGAACTGGTTGACGGAAAAATTGAGACAACCAGCTGGAAGACCTCTACCGTCATGAAGAGCGAAGAAATCGAGCAAGATGTGTTTAAGGTTACAACCTTGAATAGCATCTATATGACGATGTTAATTCGCTAAAGCAAACTAAAAAAGAAAATCTTTCTCCTCTTAATGAGGAGTTTTCTTTTTTTAAAAATAAATATTCAAAAAAGTGAATTGATATGATATAATCTCATAGAAAACGAAAGAATAAATAAAAGTTGATAGAAATTTTACCTTTTAATAGATCAACTTATTGAAAGGAACTAAAATATGGGGAAAAAAAGAAATAAAAGTAAAAATAAAATATTAGAAATTATTAGTTTATTAATTGTACTAGTAATAGTTTTAACAGGAAAAAATATTAATGAAAAAGATCATACGCAAGCAAATACAGAAATAACAGAAAATTCATCAACATTAACATATAGTTTGGAAGACATTCCAGAATATTCAGGCACACCATATGCGATATTAAATAATAATAAACCAGAATTTACAGAAAAAGATTATACAACGAAAAGTTTTGAAAATTATTCAGAACTAGATAGTTTGGGCAGATGTGGAGTAGCTTATGCAAATGTTTGTAAAGAAATAATGCCACCAGAGCGGAGATGAAAGAGGAAGCATAAGTAGTGTAACACCAACTGGTTGGAAACAGAAAAAATATAATGGAACATATTTATATAATAGATGTCATTTGATTGGATATCAATTATCAGATGAGGATGCTAATAAACAAAATTTGATAACTGGAACAAGATATTTTAATGTTGAAGGTATGTTGCCATTTGAAAATCAAGTTGCAGAATATATAAAAAAACAAAAAACAAATGAAAATAAACATGTTTTATATAGAGTAACCCCTATATATGAGGGGGATAATTTATTAGCAAGTGGAGTGCAAATGGAAGCATTGTCAGTTGAAGATAAAGGTGATGGAGTTTGTTTTAATGTATATGTTTATAATGTACAACCAGGTATAAAAATTAATTATGCAACAGGAGAAAGTTCATTAGAACAATAATTTCTAATAAATTTTAACCAAAGGAGAGTGAGTAGAGTTGAATTTAGATATTTTTGAAAACTTAATAGATAAAGTCAAGGAAAATGAATTTATTCAAAATTTTACAAAAGAGTTAGAAAAAAATATGGAAAATAGTATGCAAAAATCAATGTTAGAAAAATTTGTAAGTGATAATAAAATTATTTCAGAATATAAGGATAAAATGCTTATTAACAGAAATATGATATTGCAAGAATTAAATAATAATGAAATGTATTATATATATGATAAAAAAGGTTCAGATTATTTAGCAACAATATGTGAAAAAGGAAAAAGTCATGATGTAATAAGAATTCCAGAAAAAGATGTAAAATCTAATGTTAAAATTGATAGTGTTTTAATAAAAATAAATGATAAATTTGAATTAGATGAAGAAACAACTAGACTTGTAAAAAATAAAATGGAAGAAATGTTTAATAAGATACTTGAAGAACAAAATAAAATGATGGAAAGTCGAAGAATAGAAGGACATATATATGAATATGTAGAAGGCTCAAAAGACAGTGTATGGTTAATAGATAATAATTTAAACAATGGAGATGTATTTGAAGAAATACAACAAGAAGTATTTAAAGATGCACAAGAAGGAGATTTATTTGAATATATAAATGGAGAATATAAAATAAATAAGTGAAAGGAATATACTAAAAATGAGTATACAAAAAAACCAAGAATATATTGTAGATATTATAGATAATGGTTTCGAAGGAGAAGGAATTGCCAAAATAGATAATTTTACAATATTTATTCCAGGAACAATAAAAGGAGAAAAAGTAAGAGTACTTATAGTTAAAGTATTATCATCACATGGATTTGGAAAAGTTATAGAAATACTTGAAAAATCACAAGCTCGTCAAGATGTAGATTGCAATACATATAAAAGATGTGGTGGATGTAATTTAAGACATGTAAAATATGAAGAAACTTTAAAAATGAAACAAAATGCAGTACAAAGTCTTGTGAATAAAACATTAAAAAATAAACTACAAATTAAAGAAACAGTAGGAATGGAAAATCCATTACATTATAGAAATAAAGCACAATATCCAATAGGAATAAATAAAAAAGGTGAGCCTGTAATTGGAGTTTTTGCTAATAGAACACATGAAGTTATTCCAATAGATAATTGTTTAATTCAAAATAAAAAATCAGAAGAAATTGCTAAATTTATAATTGAATTTATAAAAGAAAAAAATATTAGTATATATGATGAAAAAAAAGGAAAAGGATTAGTTAGACATATTGTTACTAAAGTTGGAATAAAAACTGGAGAAATAATGTGTGTAATTGTTATAAACGGTCATAAAATTCCAAATGAAAATGAATTAGTTGAAAATTTGAAAACAAGATATCCTGAAATAAAGGCAATTGTAAAAAATATTAATATGAAAAATACAAATGTAATATTAGGACAAGAAAATATAAATTTATATGGAAATGGATATATAGAAGATATTTTAGGTGAATATAAATTTAAAATATCACCATTGTCATTTTATCAAGTAAATCCTGTACAAGCAGAAAAATTATATAATTTAGGTGTTAGTATGGCGGAAATTACAAAAAATGATGTTGTATTTGATTTATATTGTGGAATAGGAACAATTTCTTTATTTATGTCTAAATTTGCCAAAAAAGTATATGGAATTGAAATTGTTGAAGAAGCGGTAAAAATGGCTAAAGAAAATGCTCAGAATAATAATGTATCAAATACAGAATTTTTTGCAGGTGATGTTGAAATTGTACTTGATGACTTGATTAATAATAAAGGACTTAAGGCTGATGTTGTTATGTTTGATCCACCTCGTAAAGGGTTAGATAAAAAGAGTATAGATAATATTTTGAATATTAGACCAAAAAAGATAGTTTATATTAGTTGTAATCCTGCTACTTTGATAAGGGATTTAGCTGATTTTGAGAATGAGTATGATATCAAAACAATAATACCAGTTGATATGTTTCCTTTTACATCACATGTTGAATGTGTTGCAACATTACAATTAAAATAATAAATACAAATAAGAAACACAGATTGATAGTGTTTCTTATTTTATAGAATATCATAAAAATTTTTAAAAATATATCCTTTATCTTTTAAATATTTAATAGAATCCTTTAAAACAATAGAAGAATTACTAACATCTTTAGTATCATGCATTAAAATAACAAGAATATCTTTGTTTTGGGAGGATTTTATTAAATTATTCAACAATTGTGAAGAAGAATACTTTTTTACTGAATCATTATTTAAACAATTCCAATCAATATAGTTAAAATCAATATTTTGAAGAAGTTTTACTGATTCTTTCTTTTTTGCTTTATTTGAAGGAGACATAAAACCGTTTGGGAATCTAAAAATATGTGAACAGTAATTTGGAACTCCAATTGCATTTCCAATAGCTAGATCAGTCTTTTTTACTTCATTTAAAAAATTATCAGAGCTTTTATATAACAAATTATTATTATGAGAATACCCATGATTAGCAATATAGTGACCTTCATCATATGCTCTTTTAGTTATTTCTGGATGTGAATCAACACATTTTCCGATTACAAAAAAAGATGCTTTTACATTTTCTTCTTTTAAAATATCTAGAATTTTAGGAGTTACTGAAATATTAGGACCGTCATCAAAAGTTAAAAATGCAATTTTTTCATTAGGATATAATTCAATAAGTTTTTTATATAAATTGTTTGAGTCATTTTGGATATCAGAAATAGTATTTGATGTTTTGAAAATAGAAAAATATATACCAAAAGATAACAAGATAAATGTAAAAAATATTAGCATTAAAATTATTTTTTTATTGATAAAGTATACTTTCATAAAATCACCTTATTAATAATATGTATCAAAAACAGATTTATTAAAAATATTGTTAAATTTATAAAACTATGATAATATATTTGTATTATAGGAGAAAGAAAATGCAAATACCTGATTTTTTAATAAAAAAAATAAATAATGAATATAATGAAGAAATATGTAAAAAAATTAAAAATGGGCTTGTTTCAAAAAAGCCAGTTACTTTTAGAATAAATACATTAAAAACAGATAAAGAAAAAGTTATAAAAGAATTGAAAGAATCTAATATTGAATTTGAAGAAGTTAAATGGAATAATGATGCAATAATTATAAAAAATGTATTAGAAGAAGATATAAGAAAATTAAAGATATATGAAAATGGAGAAATTTATTTACAAAGTTTATCATCAATGATTCCACCAGTTATACTTGAGCCAAAGGAAAAAGAAAATATATTAGATATGGCTGCTGCACCTGGAGGAAAAACAACACAAATATCTGCAATTTCAAGTGGAAAATCTTATATAACTGCATGTGAAAAAAATAAGATTAGATGTGATAGATTGAAATATAATCTTCAAAAACAAGGTGTTGGAAATGTTAATGTAATGCAAGAAGATGCAAGAAAATTAAGTGATTTTTTCTCATTTGACAAAATATTATTAGATGCACCATGTAGTGGAAGTGGTACTGAAAGTGTATTTAATCCGAAATTTACAGAAGAATTAATACAAAGGTCTGCTAAAACTCAAGAAGAATTATTAACAAAAGCTTTAAAAATATTGAAAAAAGATGGTGAAATGGTATATTCTACTTGTTCAATTTTAAAAGAAGAAAATGAAAAAGTTCTAAATAAAGTTTTAAAAAAATTTAATGCAAAAATTGTTCCTATAGAAAAAATAGAAGGAATCGAATATTTGCCAGTTACTATTGAAGGAACATTGTGTATTTCACCAACAGAATTATATGAAGGATTTTTTGTTGCTAAAATAAGAAAATAAATACTGGATTTATAAAGAAAGGAAAAGATATTATGATGATACTAGTATTGAGATTAATGTGTGGTGGATTTTGGATGATTTCATATAGTATTGCTATTTATAAAGGAATAAAAGAAAAAAGTTATGCAATGCCATTTTTCTCATTGTGTTTAAATATTTCTTGGGAGATGCTTTATTTTAAGAAAGTCATAAATGGAGGCGATGGTGGACTAATATGGATAATTATTGATAGCATATGGCTTATTTTAGATGCTGGAATTTTAATTACATATTTCTTATATGGGAAAAAATATTATCCAGATAAATTAAAAAAATATTTTTGGGGATTTAGTATTTCCCAATTAATTATAGCAATGCTAATTATGAATGAGTTCTATACAACTTATCCATTTCATGCTAAAATAAATGCAGGCTTCGTTATAAATATTGTAATGTCTATGCTATTTATAGATATGTTAGTAAAGAGAAATGGAAAAGAGGGACAATCAATAATATTGGCAATTACGAAATTTATTGGAACATTAGCGGCAACAACATTAAGTGGATTTTGATTTGGAGCAATAAGTCGAATTTCACTTGTTTTGGGTGGAATATCTGCTATTTTGGATATTATGTATATTTATTTACTGATAATATGGGATAAAAAAGAAGAGGGTAAAAAGTAAAAATTTTGCTCTTTTTTTGTGTTATATTTTTATAAAAAATTAGCGAAAAAAACTATAAAAAAAGTGTTAAAAAAACGCTAAATTTTTTGAAAAAAATCGTGTATTATGATATAAAATATATAGAGAGAAAAGATAGAAAAAAAGTACAAATGGTGGAAATATAAAAATGCGAAAAAGTAATATTATAATAAAAAAAGTAAAAAATTTAATGATACTAAGTATGGCTGTAATAGTTATTATTAGTGTCTATTTTAATATTTTAAATTCTAGAGCAAAAGAAACCACTGATATTGTAGCTAATGTAACTGATGAAACAGGAGAAGTTGATAGTTAGAAAGTTACTTTGGTTGCAACTGGAAATAAGAATGGTAATTATGAAATTTCTTTGCCTGAAACTATAAGCAATGTTTATGTTTCTAATTATAAAACTTTAAATGGTGATAAGAGTGCAAATGATAAAATTGTTCTTTCACAGGATGAGGTTGAAAATAAAGAGATTAATTTGGAAGTGAATTATGATAAAAAGAATGTGACTTCGACAAAAACTAATGAAGAGATGACTTTGTATAAACAAAATCTTGAATATGAGGATAAAGGGATTTGTGTAGAAGGGTATCTTAGCCAAATTAGAAATCTTTGAAAAAGATTTAAAAATAGTACTTGATGAAATAAAAGTTGCGGAAAATAGTACAAAATCAAATAATAATTTAATTATTTCGGAAATTGAAGGAAAAGTTTATTTACCATATACAAAAGAAGAATTAAATCAAAAAATTCAAAAAGCTAATAACGCTAATATTGATGAAGTAATAGCTGAAAACTTTGTTGTTCCGATAGAAAAGTATAAAAATTCAATTAGATCTAGATATCATGAAGGATATAATTTAATGAGAAATAAAGAGAAAAAATCTAAAAAACAGGCTATATTATTAGGATTAGAGCTTATGTTTGAATTTAATCTTCATCCAGCAATAATAACTGCATGCCAAAATTTAGAACAATTAGATATTTATTTAGACTGTTTAGAAGACAATGAATTGGAAAAGTTTTCTTGTTTTAAAGTAATTTATAAAGTATTACCAAAATTAAAGAATGAAAAAAATGTAAGCAAATTAGAAAAGGTACATGCATAATAAAAGAGGAGATTGAAAAAACAATCTCCTCTTAAGCTTTTATTCAGAAAAATCTATAATACTAGAATCAAGCAAAATGTAATTTGCTCGATGAATGTAGAGAGCCTTACCATCAATATTCAACTTAGTAGTTTTAGGCAAATCATCAGGAATTTCCCAGTAAACACTATTACCACCATATACGGCAATGGGAATACCCAACTGAGAACAAACAATAACAATTTTAGGAGTACCAATTAGATTTTGTAATTTGTTGATTTTTCTATCAAGTAAATTAATAGAACCACCACTAGTAGAAATTTCAGTTGACTGAAGAGCAAAATCTTCAAGTTTGGTAATACCATTTTCAGCGAAAATGATAGTATTACCTGTTTGGGCAATCTGAGAACCATCAACAGTCAAAGTTACAACACTAGATAATTCATAGTTTGTTGTAGTAGATCCATCAGAATCAATAGAATCTGTTGAGACGTAATTTGCTTCTAGGCCAACTTTATTTCCATGAATTGTTAATAAGTCAGTACCATAATTGTCATAAAAGTCAATAGTAAAACTATTTCCTACGAGTTCACCTTTGATATTTTTCAGTTTATTTTTCAAAAATGCGCAACTCGAGAAATTTGCTAATACCAAAATTAAAGCTAAACAAATAGAAATTTTCCGAATAGTTTTTTTCATAATATACCTCCATAATAATGTTGGATTAATAAAACGGACTTTAAAGAGTATAACATAAATTTACATAAAAATCAATGCATATATAAAACTAAAAAAAATTAGCAAAAACACTTGACAAGTGCTAAAAAATGTTATAATATAATATACGAAATTAGCAAACAATATAAAAGAGTGCTAAGAAATGCAATTTCCTATAAAGAAAAGAGGAGGAAAGAAATTGCTAGAAGAAAGAAAAAAAAGAGTATTACAAGCAATTGTAGAAGAATACATAAAAACAGCTGAACCAGTAAGTTCAGGAGCAATAATGAACTTAGAAGGATTAGAATATAGTAGTGCTACAATAAGAAATGAAATGGCAGAACTAGAAAAAATGGGATATATAGAAAAAACCCATACATCATCAGGAAGAGTACCATCAGCAAAAGGATATAGATATTATGTTGATGAATTGTTAGAAGATAATAAAATAACAGTTGATGAAATAGATTATATAAGTAAAAAACTTGAAACAAAAGTAAATGAATTAGAAGAAATAACACAAATAGCATCAAGCACAATATCAGAAATAACACATTATACAACAGTAACAATTGGGCCCAATACAGATGAACAAAAAATAGAAAATATAAAATTTGTACTATTAAGTCCAAGAATGATGATGGCAGTAATATTAACAGATAATGGATTAGTAAAAGAAACAATAATAAAATTTGATGAAGACATTTCAGAAAAACAAGTAGGAACACTAAGTTATATGTTTAATAACAAATTAAAAGGTGAGCCAATATCAAAAATAGATAGGCCACTAGAAAAATATTTAGTAGATGAAATGAAATATAGTGTAAACTTAATAAAACCAATTATTGAACAAATGAAAAAAGTAGTAGAAGAAGAAAAAGTACATTTAGAAGGAGCAAAACAACTATTTGAATTACCAGAATTTAATAGTTTGGAAGTCGCAAAAAACTTTGTAAACATATTAGACGAAAAAGAACTTATGGCAGATATGTTAAATACAGGAATAACAAAAGACATAAATGTATATATAGGAGAAGAAAACGAAAAAGACGAACTAAAAGATTTCAGTATAGTAACATTTAAGCATAGAATAGGAAATAAAGATTTGGGAACAATTGGTATAATAGGACCAAAAAGAATGGACTATGCAAAAGTAATATCTGTTATGAAATATATTAGTAAAAAATTAAATGATAACAATAACTCAAATGAATAAAAGAAAGAAGGTTAAAATATGAAAGACGAAGAAAAAGTAGAAAAAAAAGATACAATCCAAAATGAAACAGAAAATAAAAAAGAACAAAAAGAAGAAAAAAAAGATTGTATAATAGATCCAAAACAACATGAACTAGACGAATTAAATGATAGATATAAAAGAGTACTTGCAGAATTTGAAAACTACAAAAAAAGAAGCAGTAAAGAAAGAGAAACATTATATAATTCAATATTAGGAGATGTTGTTGGAGCATTCTTACCAGTAGTAGACAACTTAGAAAATGCATTAAAAGCAGAAACAAAAGATTCTGAATACAAAAAAGGAATAGAATTAGTATTAAAACAATTTAAAGATATACTAAAATCAAAAGGTGTTGAAGAAATAGCAGGTGTTGGTGAAACATTTGACCCAAGTCAACATGAAGCAGTAAGCAGTATTCAAGACCCAGAAAAAGGTGTACAAGAAATTGTTCAAGAATACAGAAAAGGCTACAAAATAGGCTCAAAAGTTATAAGACACTCAATGGTAGTTGTAGCAAACTAAAAAAGTTATTAATTTTAAAAATATAAATTGGGGGCTTATGCCCAAAGGAAGGAAGTAATTATTATGGGAAAAATCATAGGAATAGATTTAGGAACAACAAATTCATGTGTAGCTGTAATGGAAGGAGGAGAACCAGTAGTAATACCAAATGCAGAAGGAAGTAGAACAACACCATCTGTAGTTGCATTCTCAAAAAGTGGAGAAAGATTAGTAGGACAAATTGCAAAACGTCAAGCTGTTACAAACCCAGAAAATACAGTTATATCAATAAAAAGAAAAATGGGAACAAACGAAAAAGTTGATATAGATGGAGAAAAATTCTCTCCACAAGAAATATCTGCAATGATATTACAAAAATTAAAAGCAGATGCTGAAAACTATTTAGGACAAAAAATAACACAAGCTGTTATAACAGTTCCAGCATATTTTAGTGATAGTCAAAGACAAGCAACAAAAGATGCAGGAAAAATTGCAGGACTTGAAGTTTTAAGAATTATAAACGAACCAACAGCTGCAGCACTTGCATATGGAATGGATAAAGAACAAGATCAAAAAATAATGATATATGACTTAGGTGGAGGAACATTTGATGTATCAATACTAGATATTGGTGATGGTGTATTTGAAGTATTATCAACAAACGGAAATACACATTTAGGTGGAGATGACTTCGACCAAAAAATTATAGATTACCTAGTAGCAGAATTCAAGAAAGATCAAGGAATTGATTTATCAACAGATAAAGCTGCAATGCAAAGATTAAAAGAAGCTGCTGAAAAAGCTAAAATTGAATTATCAGGTGTACAACAAACACAAATTAACTTACCATTCATAACAGCAGATGCTACAGGACCAAAACACTTAGATGTAACATTAACAAGAGCTAAATTTGAAGAATTAATTCATGATTTAGTAGAAGCAACAGCTGGACCAGTTAACCAAGCATTAAAAGATGCAGGACTAACAGCAAATGATATTCATAAAGTATTATTAGTTGGTGGATCTACAAGAGTTCCAGCAGTTCAAGAAGTTGTTAAGAGAATAACAGGTAAAGAACCAGATAAAGGAATAAACCCAGACGAATGTGTTGCTATTGGTGCATCAATTCAAGGTGGTGTATTATCAGGAGATGTAAAAGACCTAGTATTATTAGATGTAACACCATTATCATTAGGTATTGAAACATATGGTGGAGTATTTACAAAATTAATAGACAGAAACACAACAATCCCAACAAAAAAATCACAAGTATTCTCAACAGCAGCAGATGGTCAAACATCAGTAGAAATTCATGTATTACAAGGTGAAAGAGAAATGGCTGCATATAATAAAACATTAGGAAGATTCCAATTAACAGGAATTCCAGCAGCTCCAAGAGGTGTACCACAAATTGAAGTAACATTTGATATAGATGCAAACGGTATAGTACATGTATCTGCAAAAGATATGGCAACAGGAAATGAACAAAATGTTTCAATAACAGCATCAACAAACTTAACAGATGAAGATATAGATAAAGCTGTTAAAGATGCAGAAGCACATGCTGAAGAAGATAAGAAGAAAAAAGAAGAAATTGAAGTTAAAAACAATGCTGAAAGCTTAATATACAACAGTGAAAAAACATTAACAGATTTAGGTGATAAAGTAAGTGGAGAAGAAAAAGCAAAAATCGAAACAGAAATTGAAAATACTAAAAAAGCTCTTGAAACAAACAATACAGAAACAATAAAAGAAGCTACAGAAAAACTTACAAAAGTATTCTATGAAATGTCAGAACAATTATATAAAAACGGAAATCCTAATGCAGGAGCAGATGCAAATGCAACAGGTGCAAGTGAAGCAAATACAAATAATGCAGGAAATGATGGAAATGTATATGATGCTGATTATAAAGTTGAAGATGACAACAAATAATCAATAACAAAAGTGAAGAAAGTAAATAGGCGAGTGAGTAACTCGCCTAATTTATGAAAAGGAGTCCAATAATATGGGATTTTATATAAGAAGTAATTTTAAAGAAAGCGAAGGGAGGTAAAAAATATGGCAAGTAAAAGAGATTATTATGAAGTATTAGGAGTAGAAAAAACAGCAACAGATGATGAATTAAAAAAAGCATATAGAAAACTTGCAAAAAAATATCACCCAGATGCTAATCCTGATAACAAAGAAGAAGCAGAAGAAAAATTTAAAGAAGTAAATGAAGCATATGAAACATTATCAGACCCACAAAAAAGAAAAATGTATGACCAATTTGGAGCAGAAGGACCACAAGGTGGATTTGGAGGCTTTGGTGGTGCAAACGGATTTGGCGGATTTGGAAATGGAGGATATTATTCATATAGTTCTTCAAATGGATTTGACGGATTTTCAGACTTTGGAGATTTAGGAGACATATTTTCATCATTCTTTGGAGGAGGAGCAAGAACAAGCTCTTCAAGAGCACAATCTAAAGGACCACGTAAAGGTGCAGATTTAAATTTAAATATGGATATAACATTTGAAGAAGCATTTTTAGGAGTTGAAAAAGAAATACTTGTTACAAGACCAGAAACATGTTCAATGTGTAATGGAACAGGTGCGAAGCCAGGAACAACAGTATCAAAATGTTCTGTATGTAATGGAACTGGAACTGTAAGACAAGTTCAAAATACAATACTTGGCCAAATGCAAACAACAAGAACATGTACAAATTGTCATGGAACAGGTGAAGTAATAAAAGAACCTTGTGATAATTGTAAGGGAAAAGGAACAGTCAGAAAACAAGCTAAAATAAGAGTAAAAATTCCAGCAGGTATAGATGATAATCAAACAGTAGTATTAAGAGGTGAAGGTGAACCTGGAGAAAAAGGTGGATCAAAAGGAGATTTATACATAACAGTAAGAGTAAAGAAAAGTAATATATTTACTAGAAATGGAAACACTGTAATGTGTGAAATTCCAATAACAATTACTCAAGCTACACTTGGAGCTAAATTAAAAATTCCAATGGTAGACGGAAGTACTGAAGAATTTGAAATACCTGAAGGAACTCAAACAGGAACACAATTTACAATTAGAGAAAGAGGCTTCAAATCAATAAACTCATCAGCTAGAGGAAGTTTCGTATTTACTGTTGTAGTTCAAACACCAAAAAGGTTAAGCAAAGAACAAAGAACATTGTTAGAACAATTAGCTACAACTATGAATGAACAACCACCAGTAAGAAAAAGAGGAATATTTGGATAAAATATAAGTACCACATAGAGTTAATCTAATGTGGTATTTTTGTGTAAAAACAAATGTTAATATAATGTGAAATGACAAAAAATGTGAAAAAATACACAAAAAGTGCCTCGAAAAACGTGAAAAAATGTATAAAAAGTGCCTTTAAAAACGTGAAAAAATATTGACATAATAGAAAAGGAGTTGTAAAATTAAGTTATGGAGGGACATATGAAGAGAAAAATTTATGAAAAATTAATTAATTGGAAAAATAATGGTATGAAGAAACCATTAATGATTATAGGAGCTAGACAGGTTGGAAAAACATATATAATTAATGAATTTTGTAATAAAGAATATAAGAATGCAATACAAATAAATTTACTAAATCATCCAGAAATTGTTGAATTATATAAACAAAACATTTCTTTAGAAGAAAAGTATATTAGATTATGCGCAAACTTAAATATAAATCCAAACGTAGAAGATACTATAATATTTTTTGATGAAATTCAAGAAAGTGAAGAACTTATATCTTCTCTAAAATGGTATTGTGAAGACGAAAGACCATTCAAAATAATTTGTGCTGGAAGTTTACTAGGAGTAAAATTAAAAAGATTTAATAGTTCATTTCCTGTTGGAAAAGTAGAAATGATAAATATGTTTCCAATGGATTTTGAAGAATTTTTAATGACACAAAATAATGGAGAATATTTAATTGAATATATAAAAAAGTGCTTTTTGGAAAATAGTCCAATGGACGAAATAACTCATGAAAAACTACTAGAATTATATCGAAAATATTTATGTATTGGAGGAATGCCAGAAATGGTAGAAGACTTTGTTTCTAAGAATATGAACATTTTAGATATAAATAGAAATATAATAGAAGATATTAATTCAGCATATATAAAAGATATGAATAAATTTATAATTAATAAAACAGAAGCAGTAAAAAATGAAGCAATTTATTATTCAATTCCTATACAAATAGGAAATAAGTCAAATAAATTTCAATATTCCAAAATAGACAAAAATGCTAGAAGGAGAGACTATAATGATTCATTAGAATGGCTTTTAGCAAGTAAACTAGTTTATAAATGTTGTAAATTAAATAGTATTAATATTCCACCAGAGGCATATAAAAATAATGAATTTTTTAAGATATATATTGGTGATGTAGGAATTTTAAATACAATGTTAAAGATGAATGTAAATGATATATATCTAAATAAAACGTTTTTATATAAAGGAGAGATAACTGAAAATTATGTAGCAAATCAATTAATGTTTAATAATGTAGATTTATATTATTGGGCTGTAGCAAGTAGTTCAGAAATTGATTTTATAATATATAATGAAGATGGAATAATTCCAATAGAAGTAAAAGCAAGTGATAATACACAATCAAAAAGCTTGAACGAATATATGAAAAGATTTAAACCTAAATATGCAATAAGAATTTCTGGTAAAAATTTCGGATTTGAAAATGGAATAAAATCAGTTCCATTATATGCAACATTCTTAGTTAAGTGATATGAAAGATTTAAGATAAAGTAATTTAGAACAAAAACGGAGGAAAATATGGTAGATAATAGAGAATATGGATTAGTATTAGCTGGTGGTGGAACAAAAGGAGCATATCAAGTAGGAGTTTGGAAAGCATTAAAAGAATTAAATATAAATATAAAAGGAATAGTAGGAGCATCAATAGGATCATTAAATGGAGCATTATTTTTACAAGATGATTTTAAAATGGTAGAAGACATGTATGAAAATATTAAATTAGGAAATATAATGAATGTTGACGGAATGAACGAAAACAAGAATATATTTAGCCTATCAAACATATTTAACCTTGCAGCAGATTATACCAAACAAAAAGGAATTGATAATACACCATTAAGAAATATGATAAAAAAATATATAGATATGGATAAAATATACAATTCAAATATAGATTTTGGATTAGTAACATTTTCTGTAAAAAATAGACAACCATTACAAGTATTCAAAAATGAGATACCAAAAGAAGAAATGGAAAATTACTTATTAGCAAGCTCATGTTTTCCTATATTCAAGCCACAAATTATAAATAATGAAGAATACTTTGATGGTGGATTATATGATAATATACCAGCAAACATGTTAATTGAAAAAGGATATAAAAATATAATAATAGCAGACATTGCAGGAGTTGGATTTAGCAAAAGAACAATTAATAAAGATGTTTATATTAAAGTAATAAAGCCATCTGAAGATTTAGGTGGAACATTTGAATTTAATCATGAAAGAATAATAAATAATATAAAATTAGGATATTTAGACACAATGAAAGCATTTAATCAAATGCAAGGACATATGTATTATTTTAAAAGTGAAGAATTTGCCAAAATGCTAGAAGTATTTAACCTTGAAACAATTTATGGATTAGAATATTCTGCACAGATATATAAAATGAATAAATATAGAGAATACACATTTGAAGAATTTATTACAGAATTAAATGAAAGAAATCAAAACGCAGAAAAAATATATAAGAAAATGAGAAAAGAAAATTTATTTCAAAAGAGCAGAAAAATAAAAGCATTTTTTGATAATGGACTAGGAATATGTTTGGTAAAAGACTTATATATGGATAGACCTGCTGCAAAAGTTTCAAATTACTTTTTGAATTTTGTTAAAGATTATAAACTTGCAGCACAATCTTTAATTGAATTAAAAAATTTTATGAAATAAAAAAGAACCCCCCGTTTAATTACAAACGAGGGGTTTGAAACAGTTTACGTGCTATACGGGGAAAGGGGGCTTAGTTCTCGAGGAGAACTACTTCGACGTCAGAGCCAAGTCCCTGTTTAAGGGCCATCTCATAAACGTCTTGTGAAGTGGTGAACAACTTGACCTTCAAGTTGTTTGTCCACATCTCACACATGAGTGAGATGATACCGGTGACGCGCGTTTTCATTCCTTCAGGGATAACCGTGAAAACCTCCTCATTGAGCTGGCAGATCTTATGGAAGATGCTTGGATTTGACATAATCTCCTCCAAGGCTTCCTCAGCAAGGTTGTTGTGCCTACTGAGTTTGACAAGCTCCTTAGTCACACAGAACTGTGGGATGAAAACCTCAGCTCCAGAGGCCAAGATCTTATCCATGTGCTTCATCAAAGCACCAGTTTCGGTAACGATGACAAAGCTAGGCTTAACGGGAACGAGGTTCAGGCGCTGAGCCTCTGCCATCTTTGCATCGTTTTCACGAAGCTTCTTGAGCAACTTTTTGTGAGCTGCACAGTTTGGGGTGGCATAGTGTTCACGGAAGAGCCGATAAATCGTGCTCTTGCTCCGCCCAGATGCACGAAGGAGTTCCTCAGTGGGGACCCCATCATAAACCATGGTAATCAAGGTCTTGCACATGGTCTCGTTAGACATGCGCTGGCACATGGGCTTGTTGGCGGGAGAAGTGATTGCATTAGTCATGGTGAAATGTCCTTTCAATTACGTGTACGTGTTTGTTATTCTTGTTCGACCGTAAACTGTTTCATATGGGTTGCATAATGCAATTATATCATAATTTTATATGAAAATCAATATTTATGTAAATAAAAATGGAAATATATTGAAAAAATTTTTTTTCTATGATATAATATTATTATTCCAAGCCTTTGGAACTGTATAAGAAACAACATTATTAGAAAGGACTAAATGGAGGTTGTATTTTATGAATGCTGAGATTTATCTTATTATCAGAAAAGTATTCGCATGCGGATACACCTGGGACGAACTAGAGAAATATTTCGGTAAGAGCAGAAAAGTTTTAGAAGAAGAAATCAAAGAACATTATATGAGTTCTGGAGAAAATGCTGCTGAAAAAAATGCCAAACTTATCGAAGTTATTAATCGAAACAGTGTTGTAAAACAAGGGTAAAAGGATAAGGTATAAAAAATTTTATGAAGCATTGGTAAAATAGGAAGCAGAGAAGTGAGTTCACTTCTCTGCTTCTTTGTTCATAATTAGTTCATATTAATTTGCTATAATACATCATGTTGAAACGGAAAAAGATGGAAAATCCGTTGATTTATATAAGAGAAAAGTAACATTTTCTATTATATAAATCAGATATAATCGCTAGCCCTTTGAGATTTTCTCATTTTAGTCGAAAACTCAAATCGGGCGAGAATAAAGGGAGACTACATCGTTTTGTTCTTATAATGTTTAAAATAAATTATAAATTTGAAAGGAGCAAAAGCAAATGCAAAAATTTGGAGAATTTGTATGTAAACACAAAAGAATAATACTAATAATCATGTTAATTTTATTAATTCCATCAATAATTGGAATGAAAGCTACAAGAATTAATTATGACATATTAGTTTACTTACCAGATGACATAGAGACAATACAAGGAGAAAATATATTATCAGAAGATTTTAATATGGGGGCATTTTCAATAATCTTATTAGAAGATATGGAAACAAAAGACATATTAAAATTAGAAGATGAAATAAAACAAGTAGATAATGTAGCAAAAGTAATATCTGGAGCAGATGTACTTGGAACAAGTATTCCAGTAGAAATGTTACCAGATGAAGTAAAAGATGAGTTATATAAAGACAATACAACAGTAATGTTAGTAACATTTAAAGAAGCAATATCATCAGATGCAACAATGAATACAGTACAACATTTAAGAGATATTACAGATAAACATTGTAAAATAAGTGGTATGACAGCAACATTACTAGATACAAGAGACTTATCAAATTCAGAAGTCGCAATATATGTAGTAATAGCAGTTGTATTATGTTTAATAGTATTAGAAATAGCATTAGATTCTTATGTTGCACCAATATTATTGTTAGCAAATATAGGAATTGCAATATTATACAATATGGGAACAAATATCTTTTTAGGAGAGATATCATATATAACAAAGGCAATAAGTGCAGTATTACAATTAGGTGTAACAATGGACTTTGCAATATTCTTATATCATAGTTATCAAGCAGAATTAAAAAATACAACAGATAGAAATCAAGCAATGAGTATTGCAATATCAAAAACATTCACATCAGTATTAGGAAGTTCATTAACAACAATTGCAGGATTCTTAGCATTATGTAGTATGAATTTAACATTAGGAAAAGACATAGGAATTGTTATGGCAAAAGGTGTATTATTTGGTGTAATAAGTGTTGTAACAATATTACCAAGCTTAATACTTATGTTTGATAAAGCAATTCAAAAAACAAAACATAAAGAATTATTACCAAAATTCACAACAATAAGTGAATTTAATATAAAACATTATAAAGCAATAATTGTAATATTCTTAATTGCGTTACCAATAGCATTATATGGATATAACAATACAAAAGTATATTATAAACTAGATAGTTCATTACCTGAAACACTAGACAGTATTTCAGCAAATAACACATTAAAAGATAAATTTGGATTAGTATCACAAGAAATGATTTTAATAAATAAAGATACACCAAATGATGAAATTAATGAAATGTTAGATAAAATAGAAGAATTAGATGGAGTAGACTTTACATTAAGTTATTCAAAACTATCTGAATTAGGTATTCCAGAAGAAATGTTACCAGAAGATTTATTAAGTATCTTCCAAAGTGACAAATATCAAATGATATTAATAAATTCAAAATATGAAATAGCAACAGATGAATTAAATAATCAAATAGCAAAAATAAATGAAATAGTAAAACAATATGATTCAAATGCTAAAGTAGTTGGTGAAGGACCATTAATGAAAGATTTAGTAGAAATAAGTGATCATGATTTTAATAGTGTAAACACAGTATCAATAGGAATTATATTTGTAATAATGATGTTTGTATTAAAATCAATATCATTACCAGTTTTATTAGTTATAGCAATAGAATTTGCAATATTTATAAATATGGGTATTCCATATTACACAAATACAACAATACCATTTATAGCATCAATAGTAATTGGAACAATTCAATTAGGTGCAACAATAGATTATGCAATTTTAATAACAACAAAATATATTCAAAATAGAAAAGATGGTAAAGACAAAAAACAAGCTGTATCAGAAGCTTTAGGAACATCAATAAATTCAATTATAGTTAGTGGATTATGTTTCTTTGGAGCAACATTTGGAGTTGGAGCATATTCAAAAATAGAAATGATAGGAAGCTTATGTACATTGATGTCAAGAGGAGCTATTATAAGTGTCATAGTAGTTATTACAGTATTACCAGCATTCTTAATGATATTTGACAAACTTGTTTGCAAAACAACAATAGGAATGAGAGAAGTAAAAAATTAATCAAAATGTCGTGATTAAAAAGAAAGGAAGTTAAAAAAATGGATAAAAATGAATTATGTAAAAAAGTATCTGCAGGTATGTTATTAGTAACAATGAGTTTATATGCAACACCAGTATTTGCATATTCAAAAGATGAAACTGTTTATTCTAAATTAAATTCTGAAGGAAATAGTTATAAAACAATAGTTAGTACACATTTAAAAAATACAGATAGTGAAAATACACTTAATGATATGACAAATTTAACAAATATAAAAAATACTAATGGAGATGAAAAATTTAGTCAAAATGGAAATTCTTTAATATGGGATGCACAAAAACATGATATTTATTATCAAGGAGAAAGTGAAAATGAATTACCAATTTCATGTTCTGTAAAATATGAATTAGATGGTGAAGAAATTTCTGCTAAAGATATTGCAGGAAAAAGTGGAAAAGTAAAAGTTACAATAAATTATGAAAATAAATCAGAAAATTTGGTAAATATTAATGGAAAAACACAAAAATTATATACACCATTTGTTGTTGTTGCAGGAACAATGATAAATAATAAAAATAATAGAAATATTGAAGTTTCAAATGGAAAAGTAATTGATGATGGAACTAAAACAGTAGTTTTAGGTGTTGCTTTACCAGGATTACAAGAAAGCTTAAATATATCTAAAGATAAATTAGATATACCAAGTTCAATAGAAATTACAATGGATGCAACAAATTTTGAGATGGGAAGTATTATGAATTATGTTACACCAAAATTATTGGAAGATGAAGATATAGAGTCATTTGACGGATTAGATGAATTATATTCACAAGTTGAAACATTACAAAGTTCAATGAATCAAATTCAAGATGGTGCAAATACATTAAAAGAAGGAACAGATACTTATACAGAAAAAATGCAAGAATTTGAAAATGCAATGGGAATGATTCAAAGTGGAATGGCAAGTGCTAATTCAAATTATACAAAAATTAATGATGGAATAAAAACATTAAATAACAGTACAGGAACATTAAATAATGGTTCAAAACAAGTTGCTGATGGTGTTTCTCAAATTGAAACAAATTTAAATACAATAAATGAAAAATTAGGAGAAGTACTTGCAGGAACACAAAGCTTAAAATCTGGTGAAACAGAACTTATTACAGGAATTGATACAATATTAACAAAATTAAATGGAATTGATGTATCTGATAATACAGAAAAAATTACAGAATTAACACAATTAGTAAATACAAATAAAGCAACTATTGAAAAATTAACAAGTGCAACAACATTATTAACGAAACAATATGAAACATTAGAAGATGAACAAGCAAAAGCTCAAGTAAAAACACAAATTGATTTTAATAAGCAAATGATTCAATTATTAACAGTAAATACCCAAGCACAAGAACAAACAATTGCAACATTAAAAGCAACAGATTTATCTGCAATAAATGAATTAAAAGCTGGATTGACACAAGTAAAAACAGGATTAACAAAATTAAGTGCAGGAACAGATTCATTAACAAGTGGAGTTACACAAATAAAAGGTGGAACAGCAGTACTTGCAGAAAAAACAGGTGAATTAAGCCAAGGTGCTAATACAATATATCAAGGAACAACAAAATTAGCACAAGCAACAAACACATTAAAAGATGGTTCTAGCCAAATGAAAGATGGATTAAACACATTAGATAATAGTTCAGCACAATTATTACAAGCAAATACACAATTAACAGAAGGTGCACAAACAATAAATGATGGTGCAACAACATTAGCTGATGGAATTGCAACATTTAATGAAGAAGGAATTCAAAAAATCTGTAATTTTGTAAATGGAGATTTAAAAGATTTAACAACAAGAGCTGAAAAATTGACAGATTTAGCAAAATCTTATAATAGTTTTACAATGGTTGAAGATGGTGTTGAATCAAATTCAAAATTTGTTATGATTATTGATGCTGTAAAAAAACAAGAAGCAACTTCAAAACAAGAATATATAGTTGAAGATAATAATAAACAAAATTAGAAAATAATTAATAATCTTAAAATATAAGTTTTGCATGAAATGACGAATGTGCATGAAGAAATTTTAGAAATTCTTTGCATTTTATGGAAAGAGTTCACTTTTAGTGGAAGGGTGCCATAAAATAAAGTAGAATTTCTTAAATTTCGTAATAAGCCGAGGAATGGAATAAAAAACTTATATTTTAAGATATTTGTTGAATTATATTTTTAGATATTATATAATTAAAGGGGTGATAACATGTTTAATATATTGGTAGTAGAAGATGATAAAAATTTAAGAAAATTAATAACAACATATTTACAAAGAAATAAATATAACACTTATGAAGCAACAAATGGAGAAGAAGCATTAAATGTGTTAGATCAAAGTTATATTGACTTAATTGTAAGTGATATAATGATGCCTAAAATGGATGGATATGAATTAATAAAATCATTAAGAGAAGCAAAATATGATGTTCCAATATTGATAATTACTGCTAAAAGTGAAATTGAAGATAAAAAAGAAGGATTTTTACTTGGGGCAGATGATTATATGGTAAAACCTATAGATATAGAAGAAATGCTTTTAAGAATACAAGTATTATTACGAAGAAGCAAAAGTGCAAGTGAAAAGAAAATACAAATAGGTGATTTATTGTTAAATTATAATCAATTAAGTGTTATAAAAAAAGATAAAGTCTATAATTTAGCACAAAAAGAATTTTATCTATTATATAAACTGTTAAGCACGCCAAACACGATATTCACAAGACAAGAATTAATAGAAGAAGTATGGGGACTAGAAAGTGATTCAGATTATAGAACAGTAGATGTACACATAAAAAGAATAAGAGAAAAAATGAAAGATGTAGATGAGTTTGAAATTGTAACAATTAGAGGAATAGGATATAAAGCTATAATACATGAGAAGGGTTAAAAATGTTTGAAAGAATTTTTGGAAAAAGAAAATCATTACAAAGAAATTTAGTAATAGATTTGATAATATGTATAATAATTGTAATGTTTATTTCATTAGTTGGATTTTATATATTTGTAAATAAAGAAACGCTTAATAGTTTAATACAAGTTAATTTTGAAAATAAAGAGCAAATAAAAGAAATATTAGGAATAACAAGAAGAAGCCTAGTTTTATTGATAATAAATACAATATTAATAAGTACAATAGTAATGAGAATAACAAGTAAGAAAATACTACAACCAATAAAAAAAATGACAGAAGCAACAAAGAAAGTTGCTTCTGGAGATTTTAATGTAAAACTTGAATCACAAAGAGAAGATGAAATTGGTGAACTAACACAAAATTTTAATCAAATGGTAAATGAGTTGGGAAAGGTAGAAGTAATTCAAAAAGATTTTATAAATAATGTATCACATGAAATAAAAACACCAATAAGTTCAATACAAGGATTTGCAAAATTATTAGAAGATGAAAATTTACCAGAAGCTGAAAGAAAAGAATATGCAGAAATAATAATTGAAGAATCAAATAGATTACTTAATTTATCAACAAATATATTAAGACTTTCAAAAATTCAAAATCAAGGAAAAATAGTTAGAAAAGATCATATAAATATAACTGAACAATTAAGAAAAGCTATTGCAGTACTTGAAAATAAATGGAATGAGAAAAGTTTAACATTTAATATCTCTGCTAAAGATGTATATTATGATGGTGATGAAGAACTTACATTTCAAGTTTGGATGAATTTAATAGATAATGCAATTAAGTTTTCAAAACAAAATGGAAAAATTACCATAGATGTAAAAGAAGAAAATGATGAAGTTGTAGTAAAAATTAAAGATAATGGAATGGGAATGAGCAAAGAAGAACAAGAAAGAATATTTACAAGATTTTATCAAATAGACAAGTCACATTCACAAGAGGGAAGCGGATTAGGATTATCAATTGTAAAAAGTATTATAGATTTATCTGGTGGAAAAATTGAAGTAGAAAGTAAAGAAAATTCAGGAACGACATTTATTATAAAACTTCCTATTGAAAAAGAAAATAATAAAATAATAATTTAATGAAATTGTTGAAATAATTATTATAGTATGATATAAAGAAAATGAAGGAGTGATTTATATGGAATATTTTGAAAAAATTATGAAAAAAACAGGATGGACATCTTTGTTATCATCAATAGTTTTTGCAATATTAGGAATTATATTAATTACAAATCCAGAAGGAACAGTAAAATTTGTTTCTGCAATATTGGGAATTATGTTTATACTTGCAGGAGCATATAAAATAATAAGTTATTATCAAAACAAAGGAAAATATGATATCATGAATTATGATATAGCTTATGGAATTATAGCAATTATATTAGGAATTGCAACAATTGCATATAGTGAACAAATAAGTTCAATATTTAGGATTTTTATAGGAATATGGATTGTTTATAGCAGTATAATGAGATTTAGTTTAGCTTTAAAATTGAAAACTATAAGTTCAAATATATGGATATATAGCATAATATTAGCTATTTGTATGTTTATTTGTGGATTATATACAATATTTGTATCTAATTTAGTTGTTGTTTCAATTGGTATAAGCATATTAATTTATGCAATTATTGATGCTATTGAAGATATTATATTTTTAGTTAATGTTAATAAATTAAGCTAAGAATTATGAGGGTGGTAATAGTAAAATGTTACCATTCTTTTTTTGTAAAAATATAAGCAAAACTTATAGTATGCATTACAATAATTAATTTGATTTATTATAAAGGTTATGTTAATATATATATGTACGAAGAACAAACATATATAAGTCTTGTTGAGACTTACAAATCAATTGGAGGTTTTTTTCCCTATGGAAAAACTGTTCTATGAAGTCGTCACTGGAAACCACTATGATCTGGAGGAGGCTAACAAACATACTGGTGATCTTATTAAAAAAAGTGTGAAGGCTAAGGATATGCCTAGCACTGAGCTTAAGTTCATCAGGAAACACCATTGTGGATGTTGTTTACATTATGGCATGGCTTTGTTTAAGCTGATGCGTGATGCAGGAATGGAATGTTTCATTTCCGTTTCTGCGGAAGAAAATCCTGAAACGCATAAGAAGACAGACAGGCATGTTAGTGTCTACTACATCAAGAATGGAAAGAAGTATATCGCAGATCCTGTTGAAGCAGTTAAAACTGGAACACTCGGCTTTGACCAGATTCCGTTGGAAAGCTTTATCAGGGAGAATGGTACTGTATGGATCTTTGATCCCTATGGAGAACATGGTGATGAAGAATTCTTCAGCAGTTTTATGGCCACACCTTTGGCTACATTTACTGGTGAAGAATAAGTCTCACAGACTAAAGTAAAAAGTCTCATTTGCTTTTTACTTTTAAAGCTATCGGCTAATTTGCCGATGGCTTTTTTCGTATAATTCTTGAAAGTAGTTATATAATATGATAAAATGCAAAAAAGAAAGGAACTAAAATATGTATGATGTCATTATAATAGGAGCAGGACCTGCAGGGATAACAGCAGGATTATATACTCAAAGAGGAAATTTAAAAACATTAATTATTCATAATGGAAAAACATCTTTAGAAAATGCAAATAAAATTGAAAATTATTATGGATTTGAAAATGGAATAACAGGTAAAGAGTTATATTTTCAAGGAATTAGACAAGCTCAGAATATTGGAATAGATGTAAAAAATGAAGAAGTAATAAAAATAGAAATGATAGAAAAAAGCTTTAAAGTGAAAACAACAAAAAATGAATATATTTCTAAAACGATTATAATAGCAATGGGAACAAAGAAAAAAACTTTACAAATAGATGGAGTAAAACAATTTGAAGGTAGAGGAATAAGTTATTGTGCTATTTGTGATGGATTTTTTTATAGAAACAAAGATGTTGCTGTAATTGGAAATGGAGATTATGCAATATCTGAAGCAAATGATTTATTACCAGTTGTAAATAAAATTACAATATTAACAAATGGAAAAACTGCTCCAGATATAAGGAGTGAAAAAGTAGAAATAAATAATAGAACTATAAAAGAAATATTTGGACACGAAAAAGTTGAGAAAATTGAATTTGATGATGGAACAGATATAAATGTAAATGGAATATTTATAGCACAAGGAACAGCAGATAGTACAGATATAGCTAAAAAAATTGGATTAGTATTAGAAAATAATAAAATAAAAGTTAATGAGAATATGGAAACAAACATTAAAGGAATATATGCTTGTGGGGATTGTATAGGTGGAATATTACAAATTTCTAAAGCAGTAAATGATGGAATGAAGACAGGTTTGAATGTAATAAAATTTTTGAAATAAAATATGTTATAATTTAAAAGAAATGTATAAAAATAATTTATAGGAGGAACAAAAAATGATAGAAGAAATAAAAAATTCAGAAGAATTTGAAAATGAAATAAAAAGTAATGCAATAGTATTTGCAGATTTTTATGCAACTTGGTGTATGCCATGTAAAATGATGTCTGGAATAATAGATGAAATAGCAAAAGAACATCAAGAAGTAAAATTTATTAAAATAGATGTAGATCAAAATACAGAATTAGCGATAAAATATAATGTTATGAGTATACCAACAATGATAATATTTAAGAATGGAAATACAAGTAAAACATTTATTGGAGTAACAGATAAAAGTGAAATAATTGCAGAATTTTAATAGAAATAAGAGGAGAAAAATGAACAGAGAAGTATTAAATGATTACAAAAATAAAGATGAAAAAATGCTATTAGCAGAGGTGTTGGATAAAATAGAAAACACAAATAATAGAAATAAAATTGAACATACTGATTTTTTAGATTTAGCTCAAAATGAATTAGTACAAAAATTTTTAAACAAACAAAAAGTAGAAAATTATATAAAATATGGTGGTTTTAATGAAGCAGAGAGAAAAATGTATATATTTTATCCTGAAAAATTTAATGAACAAGTTGTTGAAAAAAATTTATCTAGTATTGTTCAAATTATTAGAATTGAATTACCAGACGATTTAATTGGAAAATATACACATAGAGATTATTTAGGTGCAGTTATGAAACTCGGAGTAAAGAGAGAAAAGGTTGGAGATATAATTGTAGAAAATAATGGTGCAGATATTATAATTGATAAAGAAATTACTAAATTTTTAGAACAAAATTTAAGTGAATTAACGAGATTTTCAAAATCAACAATTACAGTAGAAGATATACAAAATTTAAGAAATGTTGAAGTAAAAAAGGAAGAAATTGAAATAATAGTAGCCTCTTTAAGACTTGATAATGTTGCATCAGAACTTGCAAGATGTTCAAGAAGCAAAATAATCGAAATAATGAATACAGAAAGAGTTTTTGTTAATTTTCAAGTAGAAACAAAGAAAACAAAACAAATAAAAGAAGGAGATATGATTACAATAAGGGGAAAAGGACGATTCTTTATAAAAGAGATTATCGGGCAAACTAGAAGTGGTAGAACAATATTAAAAGTAGAAAAATTTGTATAATAAAAGAATCACAGTCTTGAATTTAAAGACTGTGATTTTTAAATGTCATATTTTGTCATAATATAAGCATCTGTAGTATTATTATAATATTTTTTTCTGATTCCTAAATTCTTAAAACCAAACTTTTCATACAATTTAATAGCTGGTGTATTTTCAACATTTACTTCAAGAGTAAATGTTTTTAAATTCATATCAGAACATAAATCAATTAATGTTTCTAGCATTTCACCACCAATGCCTTTTCCACGACAAGATTTTTTTACAACTATATTATTTAAAGTAGCTTCATCAAAAATAACTGAAATTCCAGCAAAACCAACAACTTCATTTTTTTCTTTAGCAATAATATATTTGGTTTTATCATTTACAAGTTCTTGTTTTAATACATTATAGCTCCAAAAATTATCAAAATCAGAATATAATGTATTTTTCATTTGTTCTAAATCTTCTAAAGTCATTTCAGTTATTTCCATAAAATTCACTCCTTTTTATTTGTTTTCTAAAGCTCTTTCAGCTTGAGATTTTCTTAAATATAATGGCATTAAATCAAAATTTGTATTTTGATTATAAGCATTTAGTCCAGCTAATCCAAGAGAAAAACTACTTAAATCATTTTTATCAGAAAAAGTACAAGTATTAAGATTAGAAAGTAGATATTCTTTATGTATAATTGAACCATCACCAACAAAATTGATTTTATCATATTTTTTTAAAATTGGAATGATTTCTTTTATAGTTTTAAAACTAAGTTCTTCAAGTTGTGTTACAATATTATTTTTCTTTTCAAAAACTCCAAAGTAAACATTATTGTTTTTGGCATCTATAAGTGAACAGATAATTCCATCACTATCTATATTGTAAGCTAAAGATTCTAAAGAAGAAATTCCAACGCATGGAATATTTAAACTATCTTTAAAGGCAAGTACTGTTCCAACACCAATTCTTATACCAGTGAAAGATCCAGGCCCTTTATCACAAACAATTAAATTTATATCTTGTAAAGTTAATTTACTTTCAGATAATGCTTGTTCAATTACAGGCATTATTTTTTCAGAATGATTTCTAGCATCATTAACAATAATTTCTTTTATACATTTTTTATTTTCTAAAACAGCTACTGTACATAAATTGCTTGCTGTATCTATACTTAATATTTTCAATTTTTTTCCTTCTTTCTTGTGAATATGCTTATTATACTACAATTAAATAGATTTTACAATAAAAAAATAATACATAGTTTAAAAAAATGGTATAAGTTGAAAGAAAAAATAATAAACAACAACCCATTCCCAAAAGAATGAGTTGTTTATTTTATATTAATTCTGCTAGAAGCAACAATTTTTCTTTTTGTTAGTCTTTTTACAGCAGAATAAAGATATTAAAGAAATTATAAATAATATTCCTAATGTTATTAATAAAACAATTACAGCACCTAATCCTAATGTTTCAACAACACCAAGCAAACTTTCAATTAAAACACCAACAAAAAAGAATAAAGCTAAAGTAACAACACCTGTTATTATCCATAAGCATGAACAATCTTTCTTTTTGTTTTCTTTTTTACAAAAAATATCTACTTCTGGTTCCATAATTAGCACCTCCAGTCCTAATATATATTATGTTGATTGTATTAAAAAGTTACACAATTCCAAAATATCGAAAAACGATAAAAAAGTATTGACAAAAAATAATAGTAGTAATATAATGCTCATATCAGAAGAAAAAAATAAATGTATTTGGAGGTAAAGAAAAGATGAAAATATTAATAGGAGCATTATTTCTAAGCTTATGGCAATCATTACTATTTTGGAAACAAGATTTAGGCATATCTGTATTATTGTTTACAATACCAATAATATGGATAACAACAAAATTATTAAAAGGAAATATAAAAAACAAAAAAGCATTATTAATATCAATTCCGATTATAGTATTATCAAGTACATATTTTATATTTGATAATCTAACATTCTATTTGATAAATATAGTATTAATACCAATATTATATTTAATAATGATAATATGGGCAATATCTGATTTTCAAATAAAATCTATAATTTATAAAATTATTTTAATGATATTTGAACCACTTAATTATATTGGAGATGTTATTAGAGCAGTATTAAAAGAGTTTAACCCTAAAGAAAAAGATGAACAAATAGGTGAGAAAAAAGAAAAAAATAATATTTTTAAAGCAGTATGTTTTACAGGAATTATAGCATTAATTGTAATAGGATTATTATGTTCAGCTGATAATGAATTTGCAAAAATATTTTCAACTATATTTAAAGATATAAACATATTTAATGTATCAGAATTGACAGGTAGAATAATAATTATTATAATTGCATTTTTCTATTTTGCAGGATTTTTTATGAATATGTTAAATGAAGAAAATGGATTAAAAGAATTTGAAGAAGAAGAGAAAATAGAGAAAAAAGAGAGCTATACGATAAGAATGATGCTTACAGTACTTAATGTAGTTTATTTGGTATTTTGTTTTACACAAATAAAAGTATTGTTTACAGAACAAAACATAAAATATTCAGAATTTGCAAGAAAAGGATTTTTTCAATTAATGATAGTATCATTAATTAATATTGTAATGATATTAAAGGCAAATAATAAAAATCTTAAAGAGACAGAAAAACAAGAGAAATATAAAAAGACAATGTGTATAGTAATGGTAATATTTACATTAATAATAATTATTTCAGCATTTGCAAGAATGACATTATATCAACAAAATTATGGATATACAAGATTACGTGTATTAGTTGATTTGACATTAATTACAGAAATAATATTATTAATTCCAACAGTAATTTATATCTTAGAAAACAAGATAAATTTAATAAAAACATATTTTGTTATTATTGTAACAATGTATTGTATTGTAAACTTTGTAAATATAGATAAATTCATTGTAAAAAATAATATAAATAGATATAAAGAAACAGGGAATATAGATTTAAACTATTTAATTGAAATGAATAATACTGATTTAGTTGAACAATTATTAGAACTAGATAATACAGAATTTAAGTATTCAGAAAAACTTTATTCTCAATCTAATATAGATAAACAATTAATTAAAGAAAAAATAGAAAGACAAAAGAAAATGTTAGAAGAATATTTAACTAATTTAAAGAAGAATCTTAATGAAACATATACTGTAGCTGAATTTAATTTGCCTAAAATGAGAGCTAAGTCAATATTAAATAATAGAAAATAAAATTTAGGAGAGTAAGAAAATGAAGATTTTAGGAGAAAATGGAATAGGAAAATTTTTAAAAGTATTTTTACAAATTTGTTTTTGGGGAGGAATAGTGCTATTAATAGCACTTCCTCTTATAGCTCAAATAGCTAAGGTACATTTAAATGCATCAATTTATGTGATATATCCAAACGGAATAGTTTTGCTAGTTATAGTAAAACAGTTTATAGGGCAATTTGATTCATTAAAAAATAAAAATCCATTTTGTATTGAAAATTCAAAAAGATTGAAAAATTGTTGTATAGCATCTTTAATTGAAACAGTATTATTAATAATTGATTTATTATATATGATATTTTTAGCCAAAAGTGATGATATTTTTGTTTTATTAGTAATGATATTTATGATAATTTTATTTATAGGTGTTTCTATTGCATTTTATATTTTATCAGAATTAATAAAACAAGCAACAGAATATAAAAACGAAAATGATTTAACAATTTAATAAAGAGAGGACTGAATAAAATGATAGTTGTTAATTTAGATGTAATGATGGCTAAACGTAAAATATCATCAGGTGAACTTGCAGATAGGGTTGGAATAACACCAGCTAATTTGTCAATATTGAAAAATAATAAAGCAAAGGCAATTAGATTTTCTACATTAGAAAAAATTTGTGAAATACTTGAGTGTAAGCCAGGGGATATATTAGATTATACAAAATAGGGGAAATTATGAAAAAATTAAAAAAGAGTGTTTTATTTTATACAATTTTATATGCTATATTATTATATACATTATATTTAATATTAGAGAAGTTTAATTTAATGTTTAGACAATGGGTGAATATTATATCTTTTATAATAATCGGAAGTGGTTGCATTATAGGAATTGGACAAGTGATATTTTCTATAAATAAGAAATGGTTAAAAATTGTTTTGGGTATTATATTTGTTATTTCATTAGTTATAATAGGTCCTTTTGTTTATATATTTTCTATATTGGCTTATAAACCTGAACATGTAGTATATAAAAATGATGAAAAATATGTTGCTTATGTTATAGCTTTTCATATGACAGAAGTGAAATATTATGAATATAAAAATATTTTTGTTTCTGGAAGTAAAGTTAAAATTATTGAGTACTATGGAAAAGGTGGATTTGATCCATTGGATAGTAAAAATGGTTATGTACATAATGTTGAAAGTGTAGATTATTATGAATGAAAAATAGTGAATTAGATTTTTCTAGTTCACTATTTTTGATTTTATAATATAATACAAATCAATCCGCCAGAACCTTCATTAACAATACGTTCCAATGTCTCTTGAAGTTTAAATTGAGCTTCTTCAGGCATTTTTGCCAGTTTTGCCTGTAAGCCCTCATTAACAAGCTCGTGTAGGCTTTTGCCAAAAATATTAGATTCCCAAATACTAGTTGGATCATTTTCAAAACCAGAAAGCAGATAATTAACAAGTTCTTCAGACTGTTTTTCAGAACCAACAATAGGAGAAACCTCAGTCTCAATATTTGCACGAATCATATGAATTGATGGAGCAGTAGCACGAAGTTTAACACCAAAACGAGAACCTTGTTTAACCATTTCAGGTTCTTCAAGAACTAATTCATCAATAGAAGGTGTAACAATTCCATAGCCTTTAGTTTTAACTTCTTCTAATGCATAAGCAATTTTATCATATTTTTTCTTAGTACAAGATAAATCACTCATAATAGAGAATAATTCACCTTCATTTGTAATTTGAATACCAGTAATTTCAGATAAAACATTATAAAATAATTCATCTTTAAGAGTGATGTTAATACAAACTTTACCACTACCTAGCATTATATTATTAATAAATGTTTTTGAAATAATATCTGTTGAATCAATTGTAGAAACACAATTAGAAACATCTTTTAAAGCAGAAACATTTGTAAAAGCATTTTTTATTTGATCAAATAATTTAGCTTTAAGAGGATGAGAATATTCTAAGCCATCAATCCATTTTGGAAAACTAATTTTTATTTCATCAACAGGGAATTCATAAAGTAAACTAGCAAACATTGAGTTAATATCATCAGCAGTTAAATCTTCACAACTAATTGGCATAACTTTTGTATTATATTTATCAGAAAGTTGAATAGCAAGTTCTCTTGTTTCAGGAGAAGAAGGGTTTAGAGAGTTTAATAATATAATAAATGGCTTATGTAATGCACGAAGCTCGCTAACAACTCTTTCTTCAGCTTTAACATAATCATCACGAGGAATATCTGTTATAGAACCATCTGTTGTAATTAAAATTCCTATTGTAGAATGTTCTTCAATAACTTTTTTTGTTCCAATTTCAGCAGCAGTTTCAAAAGGAATTTCCTCATCAGACCAAGGAGTTTTTACCATTCTTGGTAGATCATCTTCTAAATAACCAATAGCATTATCAACTAAATACCCAACACAATCAACAAGACGAGTTTTCAATTTTAAATTTTTGTCAATTGTAATTTCAACAGCTTCATTAGGAACAAATTTAGGTTCAGTAGTCATAATAGTACGCCCACCAGCACTTTGTGGCAATTCATCTTTAGCTCTTTCTTTTTTATATTCATTATCAATATTTGGAATAACCAGTAAATCCATAAATTTTTTTATGAAGGTAGATTTACCAGTTCTTACAGGACCAACAACTCCGATATAAATATCTCCATCAGTTCGTTTAGCTATATCCTGATATAAGCCTACATTTTCCATTAAAATACCTCCTATACATTTCTAAAATCTTTTGTCTAAGACAAACTAAACTTTTATTAATATATATGGTAATTATTAAGAAATATGATAAGTATTGCAAAAAAAATATAAATATGATAGAATTGGGCTATTGGAATACATATAATAAAATAAGAACATTAAGATGAAAAAAAAAGGAGAAAATGTTATGGATAAAAGACAAGAAGCAAAAGAATTATTAAAAGAATATAAGCAAGAACATATAAACAAATTTATAGATGAAATAGGCGATGAAAAGGCAGAAGAATTGATTGAACAAATACATACAATCGATTTCCATCAAATAACAGAATTATATAATAATACTAAGAAAACAATAGAATTTAAAGAAAGTAAAATAGAACCTTTAAAATATTTAGACAAAGCGAAACTTACATTTGAGCAAACACAAAGATTTGATGAATTAGGTAGTGATGTTGTAAAAAAAGGACAATATGCAGTTGTTACAATGGCAGGTGGTCAAGGAACAAGATTAGGACATAATGGACCAAAGGGAACATTCAAATTAGATGTATATGGAAAAGGAAAGTATTTATTTGAAATACTTGTTGACAATTTAAAAGAAGCAAATCAAAAATATGGAATAACAATAAATTGGTATATAATGACAAGTAAAGAAAATAATTCAGCAACAGTTGAATTTCTTGAAAAAAATAATTATTTTGGATATGACAAAAATTTTGTTAAAATATTTACTCAAAGTGAAATGCCATTAATAGATACAGAAGGAAAATTATTAATGGGAAAAGACTATAAAATACGTGAAGCATCTGATGGAAATGGTGGAACATATTCTTCATTAAGAAGAAGCGGATGTTTAGCAGATATGAAAGAAAAAGGTATAAAGTGGGTATTTATAGGATCTGTTGATAATGCTTTATTAAAAATGGTAGATGTAACATTATTAGGAATGGCAATAGATCAAGGTGTACAAATTGCTTCAAAATCAGTAGTAAAAGCAAATCCACATGAAAGAGTTGGAGTATTTTGCAAAATGAATGGACACCCAAAAGTAATTGAATATACAGAACTTCCAGAAAAGATGGCAGAAGAAGTTGATTCTGATGGAGAATTAAAATATGGAGAATCACATATAATGTGTAATTTATATACAATAGATGCGATTGAAAAAATTAGTAAAGAAACATTAATGTATCATAGTGCATTTAAGAAAAATGCATATATTGATGAAAATGGAAAAGAAATCATTCCAACAGAGCCAAATTCATATAAATTTGAATCATTTATTTTTGATGCATTTGAATTTTTTGATGATATTGCAATATTAAGAGGAAAAAGAGAAGATGATTTTGCACCAGTAAAAAATAAAGATGGTGTTGATAGTCCAAAAACAGCAAAAGAATTATATGAAAAATATTGGAATAAAATGAAAAAATAATTGAGTTGAAAAGGTTATTTTTAAAGGAGATAATTTAAGAATGGAAGAATGTAAAATAAAAAATATGTATGATTTGAATCATACAATAGCAAAAGAATTATTAGAAAAACATGAATATCCATGGGAAGTATTACCTGAAATTAGTGACTTTATAATAGAACTAGGAAATAAATTAGACAAGGAAATTTATGAATTAAAAGGTGAAAATATATGGATTGCAAAATCTGCAATAATATATCCATCAGCATATATAAAAGGGCCTGCAATTATTGGAGAAAATGCAGAAGTAAGACATTGTGCTTTTATTAGAGGAAAAGCTATAGTAGGTAATAATGCAGTTGTTGGAAATTCTACAGAATTAAAAAATGTTATATTATTCGATAATGTTCAAGTTCCACATTATAATTATGTTGGAGACTCAATTTTGGGATATAAATCACATATGGGAGCAGGTTCAATAACTTCAAATGTAAAATCTGATAAAAAACTTGTTGTTATAAAAAATAAGGAAGAAAAAATTGAAACAGGTTTGAAAAAAATTGGTGCAATGCTTGGAGATGAGGTTGAAATTGGTTGTGGAAGCGTTTTAAATCCAGGAACAATTATTGGTTCACATACTAATATATATCCACTTTCATCTGTAAGAGGTGTAATTAAAGCAAATTCAATTTATAAAAATCAAAATGAAATAGTTGATAAAAAATAAGTAGAGATTGTTCTCTACTTATTTTATTTTTAAAGTTACTATTGTAACACCCATTTCACCTTCACCAAATGTTCCCATTCTGTAAGAATCAACATATTTATTTGTTTTTAAATATTTATGAATACCATTTCTTAATGCTCCAGTACCTTTTCCATGAACGATACGAACAGGAGAAAGTTTTGCCATAAAACAATCATCTAAATATTTATCAACAAGAGGAACAGCTTCATCAACTGTTAAACCAAGTAAGTTAATCTCAGGACTTACAGATTGTGATTTTAAATTATTTCTACCAGTGTATGAATAATTATTTGTATTTTTAGATGAAGAAACTTTTTCTTGTAAATATTTAATATCAACTTTAAGCTTCATTGCACCTATTTGAACTTGTACTTTATCATCTTTAGAAATATTTGACATTACAATTCCATCAGAATTATAATTTGTAACATATACATTTAATCCAGGTTTTATTAAATCTCTTTGAATAGGATGTTTAACTTCAATTTCTTTTTTATCAATTTTTGTATTAGAAATTTTTTCATTTAGTTCATTTCTTAATTTATTTGCTTGTGATGCAGATTTGCTAGAGTTTATATCTTTTATAATAGAATCAGCAGTTTCTTTTGCATCTAATAATATTTGTTTTGCTTCTAATTTTGCATTTGCAATTAATTCTTTTTCTTTATTAATAACATCAGTATTTTGATGTTTTAAAGATTCTTTTAATTCTTTAGCTTCTTGTAAAGCTTGAGAAGTAAGTTCTTTTTCTTTTTCAATTTCTGATTTTGAATCATAAATATTTTTTAGTAAATCTTCTAAATTAATAGTTTCTTTATCAATCATAGAAGAAGCTCTGTTTATAATTTTTTCGTCTAAACCTAATTTTCTACTAATAGCAAAAGCATTACTTTTTCCAGGAATACCAACTAATAATTTATAAGTAGGGCGAAGGTTTTCTATATCAAATTCAACACTTGCATTTTTGAAATTAGGTGTAACTAAAGCATATTTTTTTAATTCTTGATAATGTGATGTTGAAACAACAATTGCACCTAATTCAGAAAAATATTGTAAAATACTTATTGCTAAGTTTGCACCTTCTAATGGGTCTGTACCAGAGCCTAATTCATCAACCAAAATCAAACTATTTTCTGTTGCTTGTGAGGTTATTTTTACTATATTACTCATGTGTGATGAGAAAGTACTTAAAGATTCACTAATACTTTGTTCATCTCCAATATCTGCAAATATTTGATCAAATACATAAATACTTGAATGTTCATCAGCTGGGATATTTAATCCACTACAAGCCATTGCAGATAAGAGACCAATTGTTTTTAAAGTAACTGTTTTTCCACCAGTGTTAGGACCTGTTATAATTAAAACATTAAAATCTTTTCCTAATTCTATTGAAGATGGAACCACCTTTTCTTGGTCGATTAATGGATGACGAGCATTTATTAAATTTATTTGTTTTTGCTTATTAATTTCAGGAGTAGAACAATTTAAATCGATAGAATAACGAGCTTTTCCAAAAATAAAATCTAATTTTCCAATAAGTTCAGCATTATTTTGCAATTCTTTCGTATATGGGAAAAGTAATCCACTTAGATTTTGTAAAATTCTTTCAATTTCTTGTTCTTCCTCAATGTGAAGATTTGAAAGTTCATTATTTAAATCAAATACAACAAGTGGTTCTATAAATACTGTTGAGCCACTACTTGATACATCATGAACAAATCCTTTTATAGAAGAACGATATTCCTCTTTTACAGGGATTACATATCTACCACTACGAATTGTAACAAGATTTTCTCTCATATATTTTGAATATGTTGAAGAGTGTAGAATAACATTTAGTTTTGCTCTAATATCTTGCTCAATTCTTCTTTCTTTTCTTCTGATGTCTTGTAGCTTTGCTGATGCTGTATCTGCTATATTATCTTCATCTATAATTGATCTTGCAAATGTTGAAACTATACTTTGATTTACATATAAATCATTAAAATAAGGTTCTAATGCAGAAAAATCTGATGTTGATAAAAAATCTTTTGAAAAATATTCTTTTAAATCTTCAGCCATTTGTAAAATATTTTGTAATTCAATCAATGCTTTAATGCTTAAAGAACCACAACCATCTAATGTTTTTAAATAAATAGTAATATCAGCTATTTCGCCAATTGGTGGAGTACTGTTTCTTTGAATTAATACAACACCTTGACTTGTTTCTTTTAAGCTTTTTTGCACTTCTTGTACATCTTGTGATGGACGTAAATTAAAAGCATATTTTTTTCCTAAATATGTTTTGCAAAAATGTGCTATTTTTTCTAATATTTTATCATATTCTAGTTTCTTTAAATTGTTGTTCATTTCTACCTAAATCCTCTTTTCAAATTCAATATATTTATTATGCCACAAATGGTAAGAAAATTCAAGGAATATTGTGATTTTATTTATCATAAAATCAATTGAGGTGATTGCAATAAAAACATATTATATAGAAAAAATGGATAAGCACAAAATAATAGGCAGAAAAATACAATTTGAAAATGATAATATTAAAATATACATGGATTTAAAAAAAGGAAAAAATACACGAAAATTAGTAAAAAGATTATTATTAAATGAAACAAATAACGTTGTGATTGATAAAGAACTTATAACATGTGAAAAATTGATAAATTTATTAAGAGCAAATGACATAAAAATATTTGATGGAAAATGGCTTGAAAAGTATTTAATTTTAGATATTTTAGAATATATTATAAATAAAAAACAGATAATAAAAGCTGAAACAGAAATTGCAATAACTGCAAATGAAATTACAGATTTATTAATTGAAATGATAAAAATATTATCAAAACAATATAAGAAATTAACTATTGTTACAAATCATATAGAAAAATTAAGAAAAATAGAAAAAGAAATCAAAGAAAAAGAAGGCATATTAATAATTTTATCAAATAATAAAAATAAAAGCCTTTTGAAATCGCAAATTATAATAAATATGGATTTTAATCAAGAATTAATTAATCAATATAGAATATATGAAGAAGCAATTATAATAAATGCAGAAGAAAACATAAGAATTGATGCAATTCGTTTTAATGGTATTGTTATAAATGACTATGAGATTGAGATTGGAAGAAAAGAATTTATATGGAGAGATGGAATCGAAAAATATAGACAAAGAGATTTGATAGAAGCAGAGTTATATGTTAGGGATACATATAAAAATATAAGAAAAAAAATACAAAAAAATAATATTAAAATAAAAGAATTATATGGTATAAATGGCATTGTAAAAATATAGATTGACATAATTTCGATTGAGAGATATAATACTAATATTGAAATTTTTTAACTATAGGAGGTATTGGTTATGGTAACAATTGGTGCAAATCAAAATCTGGAAAAAATTAAAGAGGAAGTTCTGGCATTTGCAGAAAGGATGAAAGATCGGGAACTGGTAATATTAGGACATGATAATATTGATGTTGATGCAGTATTATCAGGAATACTTCTTTCTAAACTTTTTAACTATCTTAAAATCAAAAATCATTTTTATATTTTGGAATCTGTAAAAGAAGGTGAAACATACAATATTGTAAAAGGATTATTTGGAATTGATATGAAACAGTTCGAAAAAATCGGAGAGAATGAAAAGAGACTTTTGTTTTTGGAAGATCACTTCGAAACTGTACATGCAGGTAAAATTATTGGGTGTATTGATCATCATCCGACTAGTAGAGAAGTTAAATATGACTTTATGTATAAAAGAAATTCTTGTGCAGCAGCATATTTGATTTATGAAATTATGCAATTAGTTGGATATAAACCTAGTGCTGAAGAAGCCAAAATGATTATTGTTTCTATGATGGTTGATACAACATCTTTTAAAAGCTCTAAAACTATCATGGAAGAAGTTGATGTGGCAAAAAAATTGGCACACGAGTATGAATTGGATTATGATTATCTGATTAAATATTGTTTGTGTTTAACTCCAATTGACAAAATGACTGTTGAGGAGATTATTACAAATGGTCAAAAATATTATGATTATTATGGTCATAAAGTAAGTTCTGCATATTTGCAACTTTATGAAAAGCCCAGTGATAGTATTGTGAACGATGTTTGGATTAAGGCATTAAGAGAAAAAATTAAGGAATGCCATTTAGAAATGTATGTATTTATTATTTTTGAGATGGAGAAAGATAAAACATATGAAATTCGTGTTACAGAAAATGGTGTAGAAAAAATTGAGTATCCTAAAATCTTGTCGAGAGGAAAAGATATTATGCCTGTTGTAGAAAAAGTTTTTGCAAACTAAAAAGAACAGAAAGTAGAAAGTCCCCTAGTACAAAATCTAATTAATGAGAGTTTGTACTAGGGGCACTTTTTGTCTAGTAAATCTTTATTTGCTAATATTGTTGCTAAAGAATCACCTAATTGGGTAAAAACAGCTGCTAAAACAGCCAATTCTTCATTATCATAACTATTAGAAATTAAACAAGATAAAAAAGATACTAAAGTAACTAGTTCACATGAATTCATAATATTCTCCTGAAATAGTGTATGTGAAATATGTAAAAATGTTATTATGTAGTAAAAAATTTCTCAAAACCCTTGCATTATTTGGAAAAATAGGGTATAATAATAAAGTACTAAAAAGAACGGAGAAGAGTAGGAACAAATCCTACTCTTTACTTGTACCAAAAGTTCATAAATAAAAAAAAGGAGGAGCTTATGGCAAAAATAGAAGAAAAAGTCGAGCAACTAGTAAAAGATCCAATCGAAAAATTAGGATATAGCTTATATGATGTAGAATATGTAAAAGAAGGACCAGAATATTATTTAAGAATATATATAGATAAAGAATCTGGAATAGACTTAAATGATTGTGAAAAAGTAAGTAATGAGATAAATGAAATATTAGATAAAGCAGATTACATAAAAGAACAATACTATTTAGAAGTATCATCACCAGGAATAGAAAGAAAATTAAGAAAAGATAAACACTTAGAACAAAACATTTCAAAAAATGTAGAAATAAAATTATTTAAGAAAGATAACAATGGAAAAAAAGAATATATAGGAAAACTAAAAGCATTTAATCAAGAAGAAATAATAATAGAAACAGATAAAGAAATTACAATAGAAAGAAAAAATATAGCACAAATAAAAACAATATATGAATGGTAAATAAAAAGGAAAGGATGATAAAGAAAAATGAAAGCAATAGATAATAAAGAATTAATAATAGCTTTAGAAGAATTAGAAAAGGAAAAAGGAATCAAAAAGGAGGAACTTTTAGAATCAATAAGAACAGCATTAATCACAGCATATAAAAGAAATTTTGATGCATTAGAAAATGTTGATGTAAAAATGGATGAACAAACAGGAGCAACACATGTATATGCAATAAAAGAAGTAATGGAAAGAGCAAATGATGATGCATTAGAAATAAGTTTAGAAGATGCAAGAAAAATTAATAAAGAACTAAACTTAGGAGATAGTGTAGAAGTTGAAATTGTTCCAAGAGACTTTGGAAGAATTGCAGCACAAACAGCAAAACAAGTAATAATCCAAAAATTAAGAGAAACAGAAAGAAACATGATATTTAACGAATATAATGAAAGAAAAGGTGAAATAGTAACAGGATTAGTACAAAAAGCTGATAATCATATTGTAGTATTAGACTTAGGAAAACTAGAAGGAATAATGTTATCAAAAGATCAAATACCAACAGAACACTATAAAGTAAATGACAAAATAAAAGCATATGTTGTAGATGTAGAAAGAGGAGAAAAAGGAGCACCACAAGCAATAGTATCAAGAACACATCCAGACTTTGTAAGAAAACTATTAGAATTTGAAATACCAGAAATATATGAAGGATTAATTGAAATAAAAAGTGTTGCAAGAGATCCAGGACAAAGATGTAAAGTTGCAGTATATTCACAAAATGAAAATATAGATCCAGTAGGATCATGTGTTGGTCAAAAAGGAATACGTATACAAAATGTAATAAATGAATTAAATGGTGAAAAAATAGATGTTATAGAATGGAATCCAGATCCAAGTACATTTTTAGCATCAGCATTATTACCTGCTCAAATAATGGCAGTAGATATAAAAGAAGAAGAAAAGTTTGCACAAGTAATAGTTCAAGATGATCAATTATCATTAGCAATAGGAAAATCTGGTCAAAATGTAAGACTTGCAGCAAAATTAACTGGTTGGAAAATAGACATAAAAACAGAAACACAATTCAGAGAATTACTTGCTCAAAAAACAGAAGAACCAGAAAAAGAGGAAAGCGAATCAAAAGAAGTTCAAGAAAATGTAGAAGAATAAAATCTTAGGAGGATTAAATTGACAAATTTACCACAAAGAAGTTGTGTTATATGTAGAGCACAGAAAAATAAAAATAAGTTATTAAGAATAGTTAAAAATAAAGATAATATAGTAAAAGTAGATGAAAGAGGAAAAGAATCTGGAAGAGGAGCTTATATTTGCTATAATTTAGAGTGTTTAGAAAAAGCAAAGAAGAGTAAAAGGATTGAAAAAAGTTTAGAAATACCAATAAGTGAAGAAATATATTCTCAAATCGAAAATATTATAAAAAAACAAAGTGGGGGTGATGTTATTGGGTAAAATAAAACTTTATGACATAGCTAAAGAATTTGATATGTCTAGTAAAGATATATTAGCAATAGCTGTAAAATTAAATATAGATGCAAAAAGTCATTTAAGCTCAGTAAGTGATGAAGATGCAGAAAGAATAAGAAAAGAAGCAAAAAATACAAATAAAACAAAACAAAATAATGTAAAAAAAGATAGTAAGAAATTAGCAGATAGCAAAGGAGCTACACCAGTAATAATAAGAAGAGAAGTAATTGTTGAAGATACAACAAAGAAATCAGCTATACCAGAGAAAAAAGAAGAGAGAAAATCAAATAATGTTGGATTTGTAGAAAGGAAAAATAAGGATTTTAATATTGTTTATAGAAACAAACCATCTAAACCAATGACATTTGATGAACTATTTGGAAAGAAAAAAGAAGATAAAAAAGAAGAAAAAGTAGAAGAGAAAAAGGTAGAAGAACAACCAAAAGTTCAAGAACAGGTTAAAGAAAATTTGAAAATCGAAGAAAAAAAGGATGCTGAAATGAAAGTAGAAACAGAAATAAAAAATACAAAACAAGAACAGGCTAAAAAGCTAGAAACTATTGAAGAAAAAGTAGAAAGAAAAGTTGAGAATAAAGAAGAAGTAAAAAGAGATAATAGAAACTTTGGAAATAATTCTTATAATAATAGAGAACAAGGCAATAGAAACTTTGGAAATAGAGATTTCAATAATAGAAATCAATATAATAATGATAATAGAAATAATGATAGATTTGCCAATAAAAACAAATTTTATAATAATGATAGAAATCAAGACAGAAATAATAGAAATTTTGATAGAAATGGAAACAAACCATTTGATAGAAATAATAATGGTCAAAGACCACAATATGATAAAAATAATAATGGTCAAAGATTTGGAAACAGAAATAATAATCAAAATAATGGAAATAGATTTGATAATAGAAATCATCAAGGAAATAACAAATTTGATAATAATAACAAATTTGGAAATAATGGTAATAGAAGACCAATGGATGAAAAAAGTATAGAAAAAAACATTAAAGATATTATGGCTGTTGAAACAATTGAAAAAGAGCCAGCTAGAGAATACAATAAAGCAATAGACAAACAAAAAGAAAATAATAGATTTAATGAAGTAAAAACAAATAAAAAATCAGGTAAATCTAGAAAAAATGGTCAAGATGGCGAAATTAATGAACATAAATTAAAAGGTTTAAAAAGAGCTGATAGCTTATCAAATATGTTTGAAGAATCTGATGGTGGAATGTTAGACTATTATGATTTAACAACACAAAGAGGCAAAAAAGGAAAGAAAAAACAAACAAAAGAATTAGAAGGAAGAAATAAACAAAAAATATTTAAACTAGAAGAAATCACTATTCCAGAAAACATAACAGTAAAAGATTTTGCAGCAGAATTAAAGAAAACAACAGCAGAAGTTATAAAAAAATTGCTTGGATATGGAGTAATGGCTACAATAAACAATGAAATAGATTTTGATACAGCATCATTAATAGCAGATGAATTTGGTGTAAAAGTAAATAAGAAGGAAACTATAACAGAAGAAGATATCTTATTTGATGAGTCTGAGGATAAAGAAGAAGATTTAGTAACACGTCCACCAGTAGTTGTTGTAATGGGACACGTAGACCATGGAAAAACATCATTATTAGATGCAGTTAAGAAGACAAATGTTATAGAAGGAGAAGCTGGAGGAATTACACAACATATAGGTGCATATAAAGTAAAAGTAAATGATAGAGAAATAACATTTTTAGATACACCAGGTCATGAAGCATTTACAGCAATGAGAGCAAGAGGTGCACAAATAACAGATATAGCAATATTAGTGGTTGCTGCAAATGATGGTGTAATGCCACAAACAGTAGAAGCTATAAATCATGCTAAATCAGCAGGAATTCCAATAATTGTAGCAATAAACAAAATAGATTTACCAGATGCTAATATTGATAGAGTAAAACAAGAATTAATGGCATATGAATTAGTGCCAGAAGAATGGGGTGGAGATACAATATATGTTCCAATCTCAGCAAAAAATCATACAAACATTGATCAATTATTAGAAATGGTATTATTAGAAGCAGATGTATTAGACTTAAAAGCAAATCCAAACAAACAAGCAAAAGGTGTTGTAATAGAAGCAAGACTTGATAAGAATAAAGGTGCAATTGCTTCAATGCTTGTACAAAGAGGAACACTTGATGTCGGAGATACAATTGTTGTAGGATCTTCAATTGGTAGAATAAGAAGTATGACAGATGAAAAAGGCAAAAAAGTAAAAAAAGCCGGACCATCTACACCAGTTGAAATAATGGGATTAACAGAAGTTCCACAAGCAGGAGATACATTCTATGAAGTAAAAGACGAGAAAACAGCAAAACATTTAATTGAAAAGAGAAAACGTCAAGAAAGAGAAAATGCAATAAATGCTGGAACAAAAGTAACATTAGATAATTTATTTAGCCAAATGGAAGAAGGAAATTTAAAAGTATTAAACTTAATTGTTAAAGCAGATGTTCAAGGATCTGTTGAAGCAATAAAACAATCTATGGAAAAATTATCAAATGAAGAAGTAAGAGTAAAAGTTATCCATGCAGCAGCAGGAGCTGTTACTGAAACAGATGTTACACTTGCAAAAGTATCTAATGCAATAATAATAGCATTTAATGTAAGACCAATGCCAACAGCAAAAGATATGGCAGAGAAAGAAGAAGTTGAAATAAAACAATATTCTATAATATATCAAGCAATAGATGATGTTCAAGCAGCAATGAAAGGAATGTTAGCACCAAAATATCAAGAAAAAGTTATAGGAAATGCTGAAATAAGACAAACATTTAAAATTTCAAATGTTGGTACAATTGGTGGAGCATATGTATTAGATGGAAAACTTGAAAGAAATGCAGGAGTAAGAGTATTACGTGATAATGTTGTTATACATGAAGGAAAACTTGCTTCACTTAAGAGATTTAAAGATGATGCAAAAGAAGTTTCTAAAGGATTTGAATGTGGTATTCAAATTGAGAAATTTAATGATATTAAAGAGGGAGACATTCTTGAAGCATACATTTTAGAAGAGATAAAAAGATAGGATTTAAAAGTTAATATAACTTTTGAAAGGAGAGCAAAATGCCAAAGAATAATAATAGACAAGGAAGGATTGACGAAGAATTTAGAAAAGAATTAAGTCAATTAATAAGCTTTGAACTAAAAGAACCTAGTGTTACTGGAATGGTTAGTGTAACAAAAGTTAAAGTAACACCAGATTTAAAATATGCTAAAGTTTCTGTAAGTATTTTAAATTCAAAAAATATAAAAGAAACACTTGCAGGATTAAAAAAATCATCAGGATTTTTAAGATCAGAACTTGCAAAAAGAATTAATTTAAGAAATACTCCAGAATTAGTGTTTGAATTAGATGAATCACTAGAATATGGAGCAAGAATTGATAAGATTATAAATGATTTGAAAAAAGATAATAAATAAAAGTTGGAAAAGAATTAATTATTTTCTAACAAAAGGAGAAAAGAAAATGACTCTAGACAACATATTAGAAGAAATAAAAAAAGCAGAAACAATAGTAGTATTATGTCATGAATCACCAGATGGAGATGCTGTAGCCAGCTCTCTATCTGTAATGCATGCAGTAGCAAAATTAGGAAAAGAAGCAGATGTTATAATACCAGAATATTCAAAAGTATTTGATTTTTTACCAGGAGCAGATAAAATATTACAAAAAGGAAGAACAAATAAATATGATTTGGCAATATCTGTGGATTGTTCAGATTTAAAAAGACTTGTTGGAGGAAAAGAATATTTTGAAACAGCAAAAAGAACAATAGAAATAGACCATCATTCTGTAAATTCAATGTTTGCAGACTTTAACTATGTAGATCCTGTAGCACCAGCTTGTTGTCAAGTATTAATAGGAATGTTTGAATATTTTGGAATAGATATAGACAAAGAACTAGGAACATGTTTATTAACAGGAATTATTACAGATACAGGTGGATTTCAATATTCATCAGTTACATCAGACACATTTGAATTTGCAGCACAACTTTTAAGAAAAGGTGTAAATATTTCAAAAATCTGTCAAGAAGTATTAAGAACTAAAACAAAAGCTCATTGCCAACTTGAAAAATTAATATATGAAAGATTAGAATTTATTGAAAATGGAAAAATTGCAATTACATATTTAACTTTAAAGGATTATGCAGAATATAGTAACGATATGGGTGATGATGAAGGTTTAGTAGAATCAATTAGAGATATTGAAGGTGTAGAAGTAGCTGTTTTATTAAAAGAAAAAGAAAATGGTGGATTTAAAATATCTATGCGTTCAAAAGATAATGTAAATGTATCAGATATTTGTTTATTACTTGGAGGTGGAGGACACCCAAGAGCAGCTGGATGTTTTATAACAGGAGATGTATCACAAGCAAAAACAAAAGTAATAAATACAATAAAACAACAAATAAATAAATAATGAGGAAAAAATAGTGGATGGAATAGTAATAATAAATAAACCAAAACACCAAACATCTCATGATATAGTAAGAAAAGCAAAAAAAATATTGAATGAAAAGGTAGGACATACAGGAACATTAGACCCTAATGCAACTGGTGTTTTACCACTTTTAATAGGTAAAGGAACAGAACTTTCAAAATATTTAATAAATCATGATAAAACATATGAGGCTATTTTGCAATTAGGAGAAAAAAGAGACACTGGAGATGTAGAAGGAAAAATTATAGAACAAAAAAATGTAACAGAAAAATCTTTAAATACAGAGAATATAAATTCTGTATTTAAAACATTAATTGGGAAGCAAGAACAAATTCCTCCAATTTATTCTGCATTAAAAGTAAATGGAAAAAAACTATATGAATATGCTAGAAATGGTGAAAATGTAAAAATAGAGCCTAGACAAATAGAAATATATTCATTAGAATTATTAAATGTAGATAATATAAATAAAACAATACACTTTAAAGTAGAATGTTCAAAAGGAACATATATAAGAACATTATGTGAAGGAATAGCTGAGAGATTAGGAACAGTAGGATATATGAAAGAACTTAATAGGACTCGTGTTGGAGATTTTTATATAGAAAATTCTATAACAATAGAACAACTAGAACAATCACAATATCAAATAATCACAATAGAGCAATTTTTTAAAGATGAAGAATTTATAAATTTAACAGAAAAAGGATTGAAATTATTTTTAAATGGTGTACAATTAACATATCATTTAGTAGATGGAATATATAGAATTTATCAAGATGATAAATTTATTGGAATCGGAACAATAAAAAATGAATTATTAAAAAGAGACATAATTATTTAAGAATGGGGGATACAATAATGAAAGAAAAATTTTATTTAACAACACCAATATATTACCCAAGTGGAAAGTTTCATATAGGAACAGCATATACAGAAGTATTAGCAGATACAATAAAAAGATATAAACAATTAAGAGGTTATGATGTATTTATGCTAACAGGAACAGATGAACATGGTCAAAAGATTCAAACTGTTGCTGAAAAAGCCGGAAAAACACCACAAGAACATGTTGATGAAATGGCAAAAATGGCAAAAGATTTGTGGAAAAAAATGGATATAAAATATGATTATTTTATAAGAACAACAGAAGAACGCCATGTAAAAGCAGTACAAAAAATATTTGAATATTTTTTAGAAAAAGGTGATATTTATAAAGGTGAATATGAAGGTTGGTATTGTATGCCTTGTGAAACATATTTTACAAAAACACAATTAGTTGATGGAAAATGTCCAGATTGTGGTAGAGAAGTAAAATTATTAAAAGAAGAAGCATATTTCTTTAATATGAAAAAATATGCAGACAAACTTTTAAAATTCTATGATGAAAATCCAGATTTTGTTGAACCAGCATATAGAAAAACAGAAATGATAAACAATTTCATAAAACCAGGATTAGAAGATTTATGTGTAACAAGAACATCATTTAATTGGGGAATACAAGTTCCAAATGATCCAAAACATGTAATATATGTATGGCTAGATGCATTAACAAACTATTTAACGGCCTTAGGATATATGCAAGATGATGACACATTATTTAAAAAATATTGGCCAGCAGATGTTCAAATTGTTGGAAAAGATATTGCAAGATTCCATTTAATATATTGGCCAATTTTCTTAATGGCATTAGATTTACCAATTCCAAAGAAATTTGTTGTTCACAATTGGATTATGATGAAAGATGGTAAAATGTCAAAATCAAAAGGAAATACAGTATATCCAGAAAAATTAATAGACAGATATGGATTAGATGCAACAAGATATTACTTATTAAGAGTAATGCCTGTTTCACAAGATGGTGTATATACTCCAGAAGATTTTGTAGAAAGATATAATTCAGATTTATGTAATGACTTGGGAAATTTAGTAAATAGAACAGTATCAATGGTAAATAAATATTTTGAAGGTAATGTACCAGAATATGTAGGAACATTAAATGAAGTTGATAAAGAATTTGAAGAATTTACAACTAATAAGTTAAAGGATGTAGAAGAATTGATTGAAAAATATCAAATGTCAAATGCTTTACAAGAATTATGGACAATAATATCAAGAACAAATAAATATATTGATGAAACTCGTCCATGGGAATTAGCTAAAAATGAAGAAACAGATAAATTAAAATCAAGTATGTATCATTTAATAGAAAATATAAGAAAAATTGCAATATGTTTATTACCATTTATGGAAAAAACATCAAAAGATATATTAAGACAAATAGGTATGCCAGAAGATTTAAGAACATGGAATAGTTTATATGAATATGATAAATTACATGGAATAAAAGTTATTGAAAAAGGGGAACCTATATTCATGAGAAAAAATGTTGAAGAAGAACTAGAATATTTAAGAAATTAGAAGCTGAATGGAGGTTTAGCACATAATTAAGACCTCTAAATTCAATAAAAGGTGGAGTAATGGATTTGATATCAATAAGAAGAACATATAATAATAGGAGAAACTTAATTTTTATAGTTTGTATTTTACTAATATGTGTTACATTAATAATTACAACAATAGAAGTCGTAAATAATAGACGTGCTAAAAAACTATATTTATCTTATTTGGAACAAGTTCAAAATGCTGAAAATGAAGCAAAAGAACATGAAAGAATAGCAGAAGAACAAAAAGCAAAGGAAGAGGAAGAAAGAAGAAAAAAATCACCTCAACTTACAGAAGAAGGAAAAACTAATATGGCAAATATATATAAATCAGATACAAAAAGAGTTTTTTTGACATTTGATGATGGTCCATCTTCAAATGTAACACCAATGGTGTTAGATACTCTAAAAGCTGAGAATATAAAAGCCACATTCTTTTTGCTTGGAAGTAGAGTAGAACTTAGTCCTGAAATAGTAAAAAGAGAATTTGATGAAGGGCATTATTTAGCGAGTCATGGATATTCACATGTTTATTCACAAATATATGCCTCTCCTCAAAGTGTTTTAGATGAATATAATAATTGTATAACAGCAATTAGAAATGCAATTGGAATGCCAGATTATAATCCTCATTTATTTAGATTTCCAGGTGGATATTGGGGAGGAAAATATGCAAGTATAAAAACAGATGCATTAACATTGCTTAATGAAAATAATATAGCACATATTGATTGGAATGCTTTAACTTCTGATGCGGCAGGGGCTAAAACGACTGAAGAATTTATAGCAGAATTAGATAAAACAGTTCCAAAACATAATAGTGTTGTTGTTCTTATGCATGATGCTGGTGGAAAAAAGGCTACAGCAGAAGCATTACCTACTATAATTTCTTATTTTAGAAATCAAGGATTTGAATTTGATAATTTTTATAGTATTATAAAATAAAGAATAAAGAGACATAGTATTCCTTTGTTCTTGCCAGATTATATAAAAAGCAGTGAAGATGAAGATTTTTACTGCTTTTTATTGACATTAACATAAAATGATAGTATAATAGCGAAGAATTTATTTTTTATGTCAATAGCATATTGCAATTGACATAAGAGTAAATACATTATTAAGAAAGGAGAAAGATTATTTTTTAGTAGGAGGCTAGTATAACAACATAACATGCAAGAGGCAATTTATTAACAACGGAGGAATTTATAATGAAAGGCGAATTATTGGAATTGATCCCCCAAAAGTATTTGTGCCCTAAATGTGGAAAATGGCATAAATATACTTGGGATCAAAATCTGGGTTATTATGATTCATCGGATTATGCAATTGAAATGCATTGTCCTAACAGTTTTGGTATTATTGAGGTTTATTTTGCTAATGATAGATGCTATTGGAATGAAGGTGATCAGTGTTATTGGTGTAAGATTAGTGAATTTTCCGAAATTGGTGAATCTCGGGTGCAAATGATTGATTCTAAAAATAATTTTAGATTGGGATTTGAGTTTAAGCCTGAAGAATATGCACAGGTTTATGCTGCTGAAATTCTTGAAGAAGCAAATCGTAAAGAAGAGGCATTGCATGAACGTGAAAAAGAATTGACTTTAAGAGAAAAAAAGCTCGAAGAGAGCGAAACAGCTTTGCAGGCAAAAGAAGTTGCTCTGCAGACTAAAGTTGCAAAAAAAGAGGAGGCAAATGTTATGGCCAAGGTTACTAGTTTTAAGAAGCAGATTTATGAGCATTCTCCGAAAGAAAATGTTGAACTTATTAAGGAATTCCTTGAAAAGTATAAGGGGACTTTGAAATGGCTAGTACCTGTGGTAAGCATTTATGGTGCATATCGGGTTCTGAATGCCAAAGACGCTAAACTGAATGTGAGCAATCTGAATAAGAATTGCAAAAAGGAACTTGGATTTGAGTTTGATATTCTGAAGGATAAAAAAGCTCTGAAAGAATTGGTTGCATTTGGTGGTGTTGTATCTGGTGCATATGCACTGACAAGGGTTTTTGATTCCACCGATAAGCCTGAAGAACTTTCTGTTGAAGAAATCGAAGGAAAGATGGATTCTGTGGAAGAGGCACATCAGAAATTTGCATGGATTCAGCCTAAGGCCGAAAAACTTATGCCTGTTGCAGCATCTGTGTTGGTAGTGTATGTGCTTACCCAGAAACCTCAGTGGTATGAAAAAGTAAAGGATAAAGTAGTTGCTATTACTGGTGATGCATCTGCTAAGGCAGGTGTCTATATCGAAATGGCAAAATTGTTTATTGCAAGTAAGCTTAACATCGATTTGGATGATGAAGCCCAGGCTAAAAAGTTTAAGACTTTTGCACTTCTTGCAGCAATTATTGGTCTTTGTGCATTCCTTTATGGAAAGGGTGTCTTTAATACGGAGGAAGACCAATCCTTTATGGAAAAGAATCCTCAGCTGAAGGCATTTATTGAACAGGCGAAGGAAATTATGGAGAAAATTCTGCCCACTGCTTTCTCTGCAGTTACCACCTACATGGTGACCAAGCATATTATTGATGCAAATGATGAAGAAAGTAATCTGGAAGCAGAAAAGAAAAATGCAGTTGATACTGATTTCAATGAGGTGAAGGAAGAAACTGCAGAGTAAAACAAAAAATAATAAAATAACTTAATAGTGTATTTTGCCCTCCAAGAGGATATCTTGGAGGGTATTTATATTTGATATCAAGCTTGACTAATTAACATAAATATAGTATACTGTATATTGAGAAAGTTTTGATATATCCCATATTTTAGCAGTTTTAGAATACCGAAGTTGCACATTTGGTATTTTTTACATAAAAAAAGAAAAAATTTTCAGGGAGGAATATTCAAATGAAAAATTATGAAAGGTTTATTTTTGTAGCTTTCATAGCAATGACTATTTTTGTTGAAGCACTGATTGTTTCTGCTCCATCAGATGTTTCTACAAGTGAAAGTGAAATTGATAGTAGTTCATATGTAATTCAAGAGTTAAATTCTCAAGAGGAAGCATCAGAAAAAAGAAAAGAAAACTTTGAAAAAGTGCTCAAAGAGGCAGGATTAAAAGAGGATTATGATTGGTATATTGAGAATGACATAGAAGAATTTATAGAAGGACAATGGGATGGAGACGATAAGAAAGACGACTTTTACGGCAAGAGATATATTATTGGTAGAATGTATTATATTTTTAGGTCGCGGACTGGATTAGATGGAATGCATCATGCAGAAGTATATGAGTGTAATATAGACTATTCTGGGCATTTGGAAATAAATGGATATTCAGATGAATATACATTTGCAGTTAGTAAGAGAAATAATATAATTTATTCATGGCAATATTTTGAATGTTTAGACCAGTGGAAAATTCCTAATAATGAAACTATTGTTTATTATAGTCCATATAATAAACGTTTTGCAGATGATTTGCGTGGATTTTGCGAGACTAATGATGCAGATGGCGTTAAACACTTGTATAGTTTTCTGGCAAATGGAGAGATGCATAAAGAATATTAACTTTTTGCAAACAAGTGCAATTGTTTGCTTTATAAAAGGGAAGGGGTATAAAGCTCCTTCCTTATTAATATAATAATGTAATTTTAGAACCATTTTTCTCAACAAAACCTTCATCAATTAAAAGTTTAAGTTCCCTCATCATAGCACTTCTATCAACACTAAGAAAATCTGCTAAATCAGTGTAATTATATGGTAGAGTAAAAGTTTTTCTCATAGAACTTTTTGATAATATATCAAAATAAGAAAGCAATTTATCACGAGTATTTCTTTTGGTCAAAAGTTCAACACGTAAATTTAATCTAATAATTTCATCTAAAAATAATTCACTCAAATTATTAATTAATTCTCTATGAAAAGAACAATTGCATTCACATTTTGCAAATAAAGTATCATAAGTAAAATATAATATTTCAGAATTTTTTTTAGCAACAGCAAAAAGTTCATTATTAGTATTTGCTGGATAAAAAACTTCACCAAAAACATCATTTTCGTTAAAACGTCCAATTATAGTTTTATTTCCATTAACATCATATCTGATTAAATCAACTTCTCCACTAATTATTATACATATTTGATTACGTTTTTCAATATATGAAGTAACAGTTTCACCTTTACTTATTTTTTTTATTTGAATCTTATTACAATTTTCTCGAAAATTTTTTATAAAAATTTTTTTATCGAAATTAGTATCCATAACATTACTCCTAAAATTAGCTTTCGCCGAAATATCAAATCTTTCAAAATTCGACATAAAAATTATACATCAAATTATGAAAAAACTAAAAAGATTATATTATATTTTTGTTGCTTTTGCAACAGATTTTTATAAAATTAAATGTATAATTAGTTTGTACTTGAAGAAAAAACAAGTATAAAAATACTTACAAATAAAAACAAAAATTAATTAAAAATCTAGGATTTTGTAGTGTTTGCATATTTATGGGGAAGGAAGTAAACAAAGATGAAAGTTATTAAAAGAGACGGAAGAACAATAGACTTTGATCGTGCAAAAATTCAAACAGCTATTGAAAAAGCAAATAAAGAAGTAAGAGGAAAAGAAAAAGCAACAAAAGAGGAAATTGATGAAATAATATCATATATCGAAGACCTTGGAAAGAAAAGAATGTTAGTTGAAGACATTCAAGATGTAATTGAAGAAAAATTAATGGAATTAGATAAATATGAATTAGCCAAAAAATATATAGTATATAGATATACAAGAGCATTAGTAAGAAAATCAAACACAACAGATGAATCAATATTAGGATTAATCCGTAATGAAAATAAAGAATTAGCAGAAGAAAATTCAAATAAAAATACAATGTTAGCATCAACACAAAGAGATTATATAGCAGGAGAAGTTTCAAGAGATTTAACAAAAAGAATCTTATTACCAGAGAAAATTTCAAAAGCACATGAAGAAGGAATATTACATTTTCATGATGCAGATTACTTTGTACAACCAATATTCAACTGTTGTTTAATAAATATAGGAGATATGTTAGATAATGGTACTGTAATGAATGGAAAAATGATTGAAACACCAAAGAGTTTCCAAGTAGCATGTACAGTAACAACACAAATAATTGCAGCAGTTGCAAGTAACCAATATGGAGGACAATCTGTTGATATTAAACATTTAGGAAAATATTTAAGAAGAAGCCATGACAAAATAAAGAAAAGATTAACAGAAAAATATGGTGGAAAATTACATAAAAATATAATTGAAGATATGGTAAATGATAGAGTAAAAGAAGAATTATCAGCAGGAATTCAAACAATACAATATCAAATAAATACTTTAATGACAACTAATGGACAATCTCCATTTGTAACATTATTTTTACATCTAGAACCAGAAGATGAATACATTAATGAAAATGCAATGATAATAGAAGAAATATTAAAACAAAGAATACAAGGTATAAAAAACGAAGTTGGAGTTTATGTAACACCAGCATTTCCAAAATTAGTATATGTTTTAGATGAACATAACTGCTTAAAAGGTGGAAAATATGATTATTTAACAAAACTAGCAGTAAAATGTTCTGCAAAGAGAATGTATCCAGATTATATTTCAGCTAAAAAAATGAAAGAAAACTATGAAGGAAATGTATTTAGTCCAATGGGATGTAGAAGTTTCTTGATTCCATGGAAAGATGAAAATGGACAATATAAATTTGAAGGAAGATTTAATCAAGGTGTTGTAAGTATTAATTTACCACAAATAGGAATACTTGCACAAGGTGATGAAGAAAAGTTCTGGAAATTATTAGATGAAAGACTTGAATTGTGTAAAGAAGCATTAATGTGTAGACATTATTCATTATTAGGAACATCATCAGATATATCACCAATACATTGGCAAAATGGTGCAATAGCACGTTTAAAGAAGGGTGAAAAAATTGATAAATACCTAAAAGATGGATATTCAACATTATCATTAGGATATATAGGAATATATGAAACAACAAAATTAATGAAAGGTGTATCACAAACAACTCCTGAAGGACATGAATTTGCTATAAGAGTAATGAATTACTTAAAAGATAGAACAACAAAATGGAGAAATGAATCTGGGTTAGGATTTTCATTATATGGAACACCAGCAGAAAGCTTATGCTATAGATTTGCACGTATTGATAAAGAAAAATTTGGAAGTATTCCAGATGTTACAGATAAAGGATATTATACAAATTCATATCATGTTGATGTTAGAGAAAAAATAGATGCATTTAGCAAATTGAAATTTGAAAGTGAATTCCAACCATTATCATCAGGTGGAGCAATATCTTATATTGAAGTTCCAAACATGAAAAACAATCTTGAAGCATTAGAAGAAGTTGTTAAATTTATATATGATAATATTCAATATGCTGAATTTAACACAAAATCAGATTATTGCCAAGTTTGTGGATATGATGGAGAAATGATTATAAATGATCAAAATGAATGGGAATGTCCACAATGTGGAAATAAAGACCATAATAAAATGAATGTTGTTCGTCGTACATGTGGATATTTGGGAGAGAATTTCTGGAATGTAGGAAAAACAAAAGAAATAAAATCAAGAGTTTTACATTTGTAAAATTAATAAATAAAATATAAAAGAGCCCAATTTCAATCGAAATTGGGCTTTAATAATGGTTAATTAGTTACTGTATTTTCAACTTTTACATTCTCAAGAAATTCTTCATAATTTCCTTGACTGGAGAAACTAAAAGTGAAAGTAATTACTTGACCATCTTTGCTGGTTTCTGTGATTCGTCCGTTATACAGGGCAACAGAAGCTAATAGGCGAGAAACTCGCTGATAGTCTTTTTTTGTGTATAAGGAAAAATCAGAATCAGCTAAATCCTTGTAAAATTTTGCTGCAGTGTAAGGATTATCAGTTTCTATGAATTGAGGTTTACGTTCCAAAAAGGCAACAGAAATTTTTTTGATAAATTCATTAGACTCCATAATACTTATCCTCCAATATTTTTTTAGAATTGAATAAAAGCCATATTAGGCTTACGAACTATAAAATTATAACATGATTGTAAAAAAATGTCAAGGAGAAAGAGACATTACAGATAAGTATATAAAATAAAACTCACTCTTTGTTGAAGAGTGAGAAAAGTAATACTTTTTTTATAATGGGTTACTTGTTAGAATTTGGTTTACAACTTTCAATGCACTCCACAATTTCTGCCTGAGACATGTGGCTAAAATTGCCAGTGGCAATCGCAACATTCAGACATGCAGAATTATACATGTCATCGTCAGATTTTTTTGTAGAAACATCTGTTGTTGCAATTTTCGAATTTTTCTTGAAGATACCCATAGCTTTTCCTCCTTTGGGTAATTACCCCGGATAGGGGTTATAAAAAGCGAACTTTATAATTATATCACTATTACAGTAGAATGTAAATAGTTTTAAAAGAAAATTGACTTTAAAGCCAATTTATGCTAAAATTGGTGTGAAATTTGTTTAACAGAAGATGAGAAAAATAATTATAAGAAGGCAATGAAAAGTGAAAAATAAAAAAAGTAAATATGTGCAGTTGATTGAATTATATAATTCTGGAAAAACAAATGTAGATGAATTAAAAATTGAATTAAATTCAACTAAAAAAACGATTTATACATATATATATCAAGCCAACAAAGAAGGAAAAATTATAAAATTAAAAAAACATAAAGAGAAAAAAAGAAAAATAAGCAAATATGTGCAATTTATTGAATTATACAATTTGGGAGTAACTGATTTAGATGAACTTGAAGAAAAATTAGAATCACCAAAAAGTTCAATATATTCATATATTCATAGAGCTCACAAAGAAGGAAAAATTGTAAAAGTTCCAAGAAAGAAAAAAGAAAAGAAAAAGAGAATAAATAAATATGAGTTATTTGTAAAATTATATAACTCAGGAATAAAAGAAACAAAGCATCTTATGGCAGAATTGCAAATTTCAAAGAATACAGTATATGTATATACTAGAAGAGCACAAAAAGAGAAAAAAATTTTTAAAATAGATAGAAATACCGAAAAAAATATAACAAAGCAATTGATTACTCAATATCCATTTGAAGTTGCATTGAATTTGAATTTGCAACCAGAAATAATATACAAATATTTAGAAAATTTAGGAGAAAAAGATCAGAAAACACTTCAAAGAAAAATATTATCACAAAATGCTATTTGGAAAAAAATAAAATCTTTAAAAGTAAAATATTTAAAAAATAATCAAGAGATTAGTGTAGAAGAATCTTTAAAAAAAATAATTCCAAAATTAAAAGAAACAGAAGTATTTGAATTAATTAAGTTTTATTATTGGTGTGGTAAGGAAAGTATGGCTTTACAAGTAACAAATCAAATTATATATTTTGCAGAAAATTCAAAAGAAATAAAACAACAGGCACAATTAGAAAAAGACAAACTATTAAGAGAGATAATGGTCAAAAAAATAATAAGTAGGAAAGGCACAACATATTCTAGTTTGTGCAAAGAACTTAATGTAAGAGAATCATTTCTCATACAAATATTAGGTAGAGAAGATGAAGATAGATAAGAGATAAAAATCTTATAAATATAATTAGGAAAAAGCATTAAGAAAGGAAGAAAAAAAACATGAAAACAGAACAAGAAATAGAAAAACAAAAACAATACATAGAAAAAGTAAAAGAAATAAATCAAGGAAAAAATTTAAAATATTATATATTAACAATGGGATGTCAATTAAATGAAAATGATTCTGAAAAATTATGTGGAATGGTAGAAGAAATGGGATACAAACCAACAGATGATTATAAAGAAGCAGATCTTGTTATGTTTAATACATGTTGTGTAAGAGAAAATGCTGAAGACAAATTATTTGGAAAATTAGGTGAATTAAAAAGAATAAAAGAACAAAGAGGAACAATAATTGCAATTGGTGGATGTATGATGCAAGAAAAACATATAACAGATAAAATACATGAAAGTTATTCATATACAGATATAATTTTTGGAACGCATACATTACAAAACTTCCCAGAAGATTTATATAATACAATGCAAAGTAAAAAGAAAATGTTAGATATAATGGATATAGATGGAGAAGTTTATGAAGGACTACCAATAAAAAGAACAAGTAATATAAAAGCATCTGTAACAATAATGTATGGATGTAACAATTTTTGTACATATTGTATAGTTCCATATGTAAGAGGAAGAGAAAGAAGTAGACATCCAAAAGATATATTACAAGAAGTAGAGCAATTAGCAAAAGAAGGATATAAAGAAATTACATTATTAGGACAAAATGTAAATTCATATTTAGTATCAGAAGATTGGAAAGGAAAAGGACTTGAATATAAAGGAATAAATTCTTTTGCAACATTATTAAGAGAAATAAATAAAATAGATGGAATTGAAAGAATACGTTTTGTATCACCACATCCAAAGGATTTTACAGATGATGTAATAGAAGCAATTGCAGATTGTGAAAAAGTATGTAAATTAATACATTTACCACTTCAATCAGGAAGTTCAAAAGTATTAAAAACAATGAACAGAAAATATACGAAAGAACAATATTTAGCATTAGTTGAAAAAATGAAAGCTAAGATTCCAAATTTAACATTATCAACAGATATTATAGTAGGTTTTGCTGGTGAAACAGAAGAAGATTTTGAAGATACACTAGATGTTGTAAGAAAAGTCTGTTTTGAACAAGTATATATGTTTATATATTCAAGAAGAGTAGGAACACCTGGAGATAAAATGCAAAATCAAGTTCCAGAAGATATTAAACATAAAAGATTTGACAGATTAAAAGAATTAGTTGAAAGTCAAATTGCAAAGAATAATAGTAAATATGTAGGAACAATTCAAAAAGTATTAGTTGAAGGACCAAGCAAAAATAATCCAGAATTATTAACAGGAAGAACTGATAGTAATAAAGTTGTTATATTTGAAGGAAGTAAAGAACTAATAGATACAATAATAGATTTAAAGATTATTTCAGAACATATGTGGTATTTGAAGGGACAAATAATTTAATTTAGTTGAAAAATAATTACAATTTTGGCTGTGTCGAATTTCATTTAAAACGCGGTTACATACACCACGTATGCGCCATTGCCTTTTAAATAAAATTCTTAGTTACACATACTGAGGCTGTAACAAGCAAAGCTTTAACAGCCTCAGTGCTCGCCAAAATTTAATTCTTTTCCAACTAATCTATGTTTCAAGAAAGGAATGATAAAAATGGCAGGAAATACACTAGAAAATATGGATAAATCAAGTTTTTCACCAATGATGCAAAAATATTTAGAAACAAAAGAAAAATATAAAGATTGCATATTATTTTATAGATTAGGAGATTTTTATGAAATGTTCTTTGATGATGCAATAACAGCATCAAGAGAACTTGAAATAACATTAACAGGAAAAGATTGTGGACAAGCAGAAAGAGCACCAATGGCAGGAATTCCACATCATGCAGCAGAAGTATATGCAGCAAAATTAATAGAAAAAGGATATAAAGTTGCAATATGTGAGCAACTAGAAGATCCAAAAACAGCAAAAGGAATAGTTGAAAGAGGTGTAATAAGAATACTTACACCAGGAACAATTGTTGAAAGTAATTTACTAGAAGAAAAGAAAAATAATTATATAATGTGTATATGTAAAACAGGACTTTATTTTGGAATAAGTGTATGTGATATTTCAACAGGAGAATTTTATAGTTCAGAAATAAAAGGTGAAAACAATTTTGAAACATTATTAGATGAAATTGCAAGATTTTCACCATCTGAAATTATTGCAAATTCAATGATGTTTGAATGTCAAGAAGAAATGGACAAAATTAGAGAAAGATTTTCAATTTATATGAGTAGATTTAGTGATAAATTCTTCTCTGATGAAGTAGGAAATTTACAATTAGATTATAATATATTAGAAAATAAAAAAGAAATAGGAAATTTAAAAGAAAAAACACTTGTAGTAAAATCAATAAATGCTTTACTTGAATATTTGAATGAAACTCAAATGACAAGTTTGGAACATATAAACACTATAAATATATATAATTTATCAAAATATATGGCATTAGATATAAATGCAAGGAGAAACTTAGAAATTACTGAGAAAATGAGAGACAAAAGTAAAAAAGGAACACTACTTTGGGTATTAGACCAAACATCTACATCAATGGGAGGAAGATTACTTAGAAGATGGCTAAATGATCCATTATTAGATGTAAAAGAAATAAATGAAAGATTAGATGCAGTAAGTGAATTAAAAGACAATATGATGTTAAGAGGAGATGTAGTAGATACATTAAAAAAAGTATATGATATTGAACGTCTTTCTGCCAAAATGACATATGGTAATGCAAATGCAAGAGATATGATAACACTTAGAAATTCATTAGAAAAATTGCCAGAAGTAAAAAATATTCTTTCAACATGTATGTCATCAAAATTAAAACAATTATATGAAGATTTAGATGAATTACAAGATGTTTATGAATTAATAAATAAATCAATTATTGATGACCCTCCAATGACAATAAAAGATGGTGGAATAATCAAATTAGGATATAATGCTGAAATTGATAAATTAAAAACTGCAACAACAGAAGGCAAAAATTGGATTGTAAAACTAGAGGCAGAAGAAAAAGAGAAAACAGGAATTAAAAATTTAAAAGTAGGATATAACAAAGTATTTGGATATTATATAGAAGTATCAAAATCATTTGTATCACAAGTACCAGATAGATTTATAAGAAAACAAACATTAACAACTGGTGAAAGATATATAACAGAAGAATTAAAGAACTTAGAAGGTCAGATTTTAGGGGCAGAAGAAAAGGTTGTTAATTTGGAATATGAAGAGTTTGTAAAAATTAGAGAGCAAATTGCAAAAAATGTAAAAAGACTTCAAAAAACTGCAAATGTAGTATCAACACTAGATGTATTATCAGCATTCGCACAAGTTGCAGAAGATATGAATTATTGCAAACCAGTAGTAACTGATAATGGAAAAATCAAAATAAAAGATGGAAGACATCCTGTAATAGAAAAAATGGTTGGAATAGGAAATTTCGTACCAAATGATACATATTTGGATAAAGATGGAGATAGATTAGCAATTATAACAGGACCTAATATGGCAGGTAAATCTACATATATGAGACAAGTTGCATTAATAACATTAATGGCACAAGTTGGATGTTTTGTTCCAGCAACAGAAGCGGAAATAGGTGTTGTTGATAAAATATTTACAAGAGTTGGAGCATCTGATGATTTAAGTATGGGACAAAGTACATTTATGGTTGAAATGATGGAAGTTGCAACAATTCTAAAAGAAGCAACAGAAAATAGTTTAGTAATATTAGATGAAATAGGAAGAGGAACATCAACATATGATGGACTTTCAATTGCTTGGGCTGTTGCTGAATATATTGCAGACAAAGAAAAATGTGGTGCTAAGACATTATTTGCAACACATTATCATGAATTAATTGAACTTGCAGATAAACAAGAAGGTATAAAAAATTATTCAATAGCAGTAAAGGAAAAAGGTGAAGATATAATATTTTTAAGAAAAATTGTTGAAGGTGGAACAGATGAAAGTTATGGTATTCATGTTGCACGCTTAGCAGGAGTTCCTAAAATTGTAACAAAGAGGGCTAATGAAATTTTAACAAGTTTAGAGAGAAAGAGTATGCTTTCTGGAAAGAAACAGGAAAAGGAAAATAAGAAAGTTGTTGAAGGACAATTTGATATGTTTAATTATAAACTTGGAGAGATTGCTCATGAGATTGATAAGATTAATTTGAATGAGTTAACTCCAATTGATGCTTTGAATACTTTATTAAAAATAAAAGAAAAGATGAAATAGAAATATTTCGTCTTTTCTTTTTGACTTTTGATAAAAAACATGATAATATATAGTAAAAATTACATTAGATTAAAATAATGGGGAAAATATATGAAGTTGTTTAAATTGTCAATTAAAGATTTAAAAGAATTTATAATCCAGAAGAAGATGATATTTATTATACTTTTTTTTAGTATAATAGTTTCTTCTTATGGATTTTTTTTCTTTTCATCATTAAATATGAATTCAGCACAAGTTATGAATACATATACAGGAGAGTCAAGTTGTTTTTTTGTATCAGGAGAAGATATAACATACCAAAAGATTAATGAATTGTTAAAAAAGATTCAAAATATAAAAAGTAATATTTCATATAGAGTGTATAGTAATGTAGAATATGGGAAAAAAATAAAAAATATAAAAAGTGGTGAAGAAAAACAATTGTATAATTTGATAATAGGAACGAATAAGATTATTATTGACTCTAATGATTTTATAGGAAGAGAAATTACAGAAGAGGATAGAAAAAATTGTACTAATTATATTATGATTGATAGTTTAAGTGAAATAGCAACTAGTGATATGCTTATATATAATAAAACAATAAATATTAATGGAAAAGAATATAAAGTTATGGCAATTGATTTACTCAATATAAGAATAAATAAATACATTAATTATATTTCTGATAATAAGAAAATAGATAACATAAATGATATAGAAATAGGGATAATTTCAGATACAACATTTTTTAAAAATGAATATCCAATAAAAGGGATAGAAATTATTACAGACTATAATACTACAGTTGACGAAAACAATAGAATCAAAGCATTAATTCAACAAGAGTTTTATGACAATAATATGATATTACCAACAAAGATTAAAAATAGTTTAGAAAATATAAATTATTATACTATATTATATACAGTATTAATGATGATTGCTTTAGTAAATATATTAGCTTTATTTAGATATTGGGTAGATCAAAATTGGAGAAAATATATGATATATAGATTAAATGGAGCTACAAATAGAACAATATACAATCTAATAATGTTAGAATGTTTTATTATAAGTAGCGTTGCTTTTATAATAAGCTTGATTATATATTTTAGTACAATATTATTGTTAAGAGCTTTAGAAATAAATTATATTTTAAAGATGAATGAAATTATAATATTATATTTAATTATAATTCTTATTGTTAGTTTTAATGTGCATGTAATTGCAAAAAAGATTTCAAAAACTGAGGTAAGATATTTAGGAAGGAAATAATTATGTGTGGGGATATAATCTTTTTAATAGAATTATTAAAAAAAAATAAGTTTAAAAATTTGTTGATAATAGTACAAATTGTTATATCAGTATTTTATCTTACATTTTTTCTTATTCCAATTACAGAAGCAATAGATACTGATATTTTAATGAAAAAATTAAATATGAAAAACGATATTGCATTTTTTGATGAAGCTCAACATATAAGTTTTTTACCAGAAAATTATAATAATGATAGATATGAAGAACTAAAAAATATAATGAAAAATATTAATAATGTTGAAGAGGTAGGAAGTGTATATACAATAGTTGGAAGTGAAAGAAATTTATATGGAATGATAATATATGATCAACTAGTATACAATACAATCAAATTGGATTTGAAAGAAGGAAAGTGGTTTGATAATAGTGATATAGATAAAGAAATTATACCAGTTGTAATATCTAATAAATTGGGAGATACATATAAAATAAATTCAGTTTTTTCAACAAATGTTTTTTTAGATGAAAATATGACGGTTAAAGAAGAATTGACATTTAAAGTTATTGGAATTTTAAAAAATAAAACATATGTATATACTGGTGGAGCTAATCATTCAGATTGTAGTATAGCTGATTTATTTATAAAAACAACACCAAATGATGAAATAGTAATAATGCCTAATATATTTGAAAAAATGCCATTATATTGGGCAAATAATGGTATGATAATAAAAACGAATGATTATATTGAAACATATAAGAGTATTAAGGAAAAAGGAATAGGAAAAATAAGTAGTTTAGAAGATATTAGTAAAAATAATATAAATAATATATTTATATATAATGAACAAAAAATATATGAATTTATTATAGTTTTTGTTTTTATAATAATGAGTATAGGTGGATATAATACTTTAGCAAATTTAGAGTACAAAAGATTGTTGACAATATATTATATAACTGGAATTACATGGAAAAAAGGAATTGCACTATTGACTATAAGAAATTTTATAATAATTGTTATTCCAACTATTATTTCTTCAATATTTTCGAATAAAATAGTTACATATTTAAGAACCTTGTATACATATAACGAAAAAAATGTGTATATAACATTGTTTATATATATAGGAATTTTTATTTTAACAACAGCAGTTACGGTTATTGGATTAAGAGATAAAAAACCAATAGAGGTTTTAAGGGAGGTGGATTAATGAGTTTTATAGAAATAAAAAATTTAAAAAAAATTTATAATGCAAATAAATCAATAGAAGTAGAAGCATTAAAAAGTATTAATTTAATAATTGAAAAAGGAGATTTTTGCTCAATAGTAGGCGTATCAGGCTCTGGAAAATCAACCTTATTATATATATTAGGTTGTATAGATAAACAAACTGAAGGAACATATTTGCTAGAAGGAAAGAATGTAAGCATGATGTCTGAAAATGAATTAGCTCAGATAAGAAATAAAAAAATAGGTTTCGTTTTACAAGATTTTGGACTTATAGAAGAAGAAACAGTAATAGAAAATGTTAGAGTTCCAATATTATTTTGTAAAGATAAGAATCTTATAAGAAATTTTAGAAATAAAGCAGAAAAGCTTTTAAAAGATTTAGGCATAGAAAACTTAAAAGATAAAAAAGTAAATTTATTGTCTGGAGGTCAAAGACAAAGAGTGGCGATTGCTAGAGCATTGATAAATGATCCAGAGTTAATTTTAGCGGATGAGCCAACAGGATCATTGGATACAAATACAGCACAAAATATTATGAATATTTTTAAAGAATTAAACAAAAGTGGAAAAACTATAATAATAGTTACTCATAATATGGAATTGGCAAAAGAAACACAGAAATGTGTAAAAATAAAAGATGGGTTAATATATAAAGTATAGAATTAGTAATTAAATAAAAAAATACTTTATATATTAAAAGAAAAAGAAATTAGCTTAGTTAAATTCTAAGCTGATTTCTTTTTTTGACTAAAAATTCCAAATTTTGCAAAAGAGACAAAACTTCCTATAATTCACTCTTGGAAATAAATGTAAAAGAATATATAATTTTATTAAATTAAAACTAAGGAGGAAAAAATGAAAATTACATATATAAAAAAGGACAAGCGATTAATTTTCGAAATAGAAGAAGATATAGATGAATGTTGTGTACAAAAGATAAGAAGGAGGATAGATAATGAAATTCAAAGATATATGCCAAAGGAAGTTATATTTGATTTTAGCAATGTTTCTTTTATGGATAGTGCAGGAATTGGGCTAATAATAGGAAGATATAAATTAATAAACATGATTGGTGGAGAATTAAAAATAGCAAATGTAAACACACAAATACAAAAAATATTTGAAATGAGTGGATTATTAAGACTAATACCAGTAGAACAAAAAAATAAGAAGGAGGTGCAATATGACTAAGACATATGATAATGAAATGAAAATAGAATTCTTAAGTAAATCTAAAAATGAAGCATTTGCAAGAATAGCAGTAGCAGCATTTATAGCACAATTAGATCCAACAGTAGAAGAAGTTGCAGATATAAAAACAGCAGTATCAGAAGCAGTAACAAATGCAATAATACATGGATATGAAGAAAAAATAGGAATAGTAAAATTAATTTGTAAAATAGCTCAAAATGAAGTTTTTATAGAAATATCAGATTCAGGAAAAGGAATAGAAAATATAGAAGAAGCCAAACAGCCATTGTTTACTACAAAATCAAATTTAGAAAGATCTGGAATGGGATTTACAATAATGGAAAGCTTTATGGATAATGTAGAAGTAGATTCTGTGCTAGGAGTTGGAACAAAAGTAACAATGAGTAAAAAAATAAAAATCAATTCTTCTCGCGAAAAACAAAAAGATGTTGAAAATGCTAATAATTTAGTAAATACAGGAGTAAGGGGAGAGGAATAGTGTATGAAAATGATATGAAAATCATAGAACGAGCTCAAAACGGAAGTAAAGAAGATATGACAAAACTAATAGAAGACAATAGTAGGCTTGTTTGGAGTATTGTTCGAAGATTTAATGGAAGAGGATATGATATAGAAGACTTATATCAAATAGGAAGTATTGGATTAATAAAAGCAATACAAAGATTTGATACAAGTTTTGAAGTTCGACTTTCAACATATGCAGTACCATACATATTAGGAGAAATAAAAAGATTTATAAGAGATGATGGGCCAATAAAAATAAGTAGAAGTATAAAAGAATTAAATATAAAAATAATAGAATTACAGAAGGAGTATTTGAATAAATATGGAAAAGAAATAACTTTAGAACAATTAGCTAAAGAATTAAAAACATCAAAAGAAGATATTGCAATGGCTTTAGATTCAGCAAGACCAGTAAATTCTATAGAAGATAGTCAATATAGAGACAATAAAACAGATAAAACAATTAGTTTAATAGACCAGCTATCTTCTGGAAAAGATGAAGAAAATGAAATTACTAATAGAATTACAATAAAAAAGTTAATAAGTGAGTTGAAAGATAACGAAAAAGAAGTAATACTTCTAAGATATTACAAAGGAAAAACACAAATGCAAGTTGCAAAAATCCTTGGAATAACACAAGTACAAGTTTCAAGGATTGAAAGAAAAGTATTAGATAATATGAAAAGAAAATTAACAGTGTAAAAAAGTTTAACTTAAAAAATAAAGAAATAAGGTTGGAAAATTTAGTTCTTTTCAAGCCATGGTTTGTGCTGTGAGAAAGGAATGTGATTGAAAATGAAAAAAGCGATATTTTATATAATTGGGTTTATAATTATTGTTTTTATTTTGCCCGTAATATTTACAACAAGTCCAAAAAGCCAAGAAACTATTGCACAAGAAGAAAATCAAAAACAAGATACTGAAGAAAAAAATATTAAAACAGAAGATATGAATCCATATTATTTAAAATATCAAAAAATAAAATTACTTCATACTGAAAGTGGAGAAATAGAAGAACTTGATATGAATGAATATTTATATGGAGTTGTATCAGCTGAGATGCCAGCAAGTTATGAAAAAGAAGCATTAAAAGCACAAGCAATAGTTGCAAGAACATATACAATATATCAAGCAATGAATAATGGAAGTAAGCATGAAAATGCAGATATATGTGATGATTATGCTTGTTGCCAGGCATGGATAAGTAAAAAAGATAGATTTGCAAAATGGAACGAAAATGAGGCTGAATCAAACTGGCAAAAAATTGTGGAATGTGTAGATGATACTACAGGAAAAATCATTTTATATGATGAAAAGCCAATAAATGCTTTTTTCCACTCAAACAGTGGAGGGATAACAGAAACATCATTAAATATTTGGGGTGGAATTGATTATCCATATTTAAAATCTGTAGAAACAAGTGGTGAAGATGGTTATAATCAATATAGTTCAGAAGTAGTATTATCTAAAGAAGAATTGATAAATAAAATGAAAGAAAAATATTCTGATTTTGAAATAGATTTTAATACAGAAGAATGTATAAAAATATTAGAGCTTACTTCAAGCAATAGAGTAAAAACTATAAAGATTGGCAATAAAGAGATTGCAGGAACAGAGGCAAGAAGTATATTTGGATTAAAATCAACAAATTTTACATTTGAAATAAATGGAGAAAATATAAAATTTAGTGTAAAAGGATATGGTCATGGAGTTGGAATGAGTCAAACAGGAGCAGATAGCATGGCAAAGACAGGAGCTAATTATGAAGAAATTATAAAACATTTTTATACTGATGTAGAAATTAAATAATAATTTCCTTAAAATGAATAATCTTCTGAAAAAAGTAAATACTTCTAATAATAAAATATTAAGGAGGAATTTATGAAAAAAGGAAGAAAATTTTATGAAAATGAGAATTTAATAATATATGTTGGAACTGCAATATTTTTCATATTAGCAATATCTGTTGGAATTGTTATGTATATGACAACAAAAGCTAATTCAAAGGTTGGAAATGAAACAGGTAAATCTACAACAGAAAATATTGAAAATGTAGAAGATGCAAGTTCAAATATTGGAAAAACAGTTGAAGAACAAGAGAAAATTGCTGAACAAAAAAATGATGAAATTAGTAATAGAACAGAAAGTACAACTACAGATATTATAGAAAATACAACAAATACAAAAAAAGATGAAAATAAAGCAGATTCAGAGAAAAAAGAAACCACAGTTAAAACAGAAACAACAGCTAATGCTACAGAAAATACACAAGTAACAGAAGAAAAGAAACCACTAACATTTACAAAACCAACAGATGGAGAAATAATTGCTGAATTTGCACAAGAAAATTTAATATATTCAGATACATTAAAAGAATGGATTACACATACAGGAATAGATATAAAAGCTGATAAAACAAGTGTAATAAAAGCATCTGCAGATGGTGTAGTAACATCTATATTAAATGATCCAAGATATGGCTTAACAGTAGTAATTTCACATGATGAAGGATATGAAACCATATATTCAAATTTATTAACTGCTGAATTTGTTGTTGAAGGAGAAGAAGTAAAACAAGGGCAAACGATAGGAACAGCAGGTAATACAGCATCATTTGAAAGTGGAATGGAGAGTCATTTGCATTTTGAAATTATGCAAGATGGTAAATATTTAAATCCAAGTATTTATTTAAAATAACAAAAATTGACATCGACATAATATTGTGCTATAATGCTAATGTTTATATTGTATATCATAGTTATACTTTTAGATTATTGAATACTAAATTTTCTGAAAGTTACTATGAAACTTTCAGAGCTAATTAAGCTGGAGGTGCTTGGCATGTATGTAGTTCCTAAAATCATGTTTCCATTTATGTGGAAGAAGAACAATCCACCGAAGACATTGCATTTGAAGAGTAAGGGTGAAGGGGTATATGGAGATCTTTTTACTTTGACATCTTTTCCTCTCAGTGTAAGTGGAATTGAACTCATTTTGAGCTATCATGACAAAGAAAATGCTTATTATGAAGGTGCAGAAGGGTATCCAGAGTTTGATATTCTTTCAGATAAACGCAGAGCTTTTAAAATCCAATGGCTTGAGCATATAGGAGGATTATTTATTTAAATGACTGAGAAATAGAACTAAAATAAAAACGGAGTTTTTGAAATTATTCAAAAGCTCCGTTTTTATTTTAGAATCTGCAATGAGAAAGTTCGTGGTGAATTCCATCATTAGCAGATGTGGTTTGGATAAAGAAGAAAGGGGTTGTAGATTCTTCAATATTGCGACAGTTGGTTCCATTTCCTTTGCAAAGACCAGTATTCTTGTCATACAAATTCAGAGTGTAGTCAGAAAAAGATTTAGAAGAAATATTTGCCAAGGAAGAATAATCAGCCTCAGAAATAAAATCTGTGATAGTCGTGTCATAGGCTTTAGCGTAAGTCCAATAGGCAATTAATTGCCGCCTAATATGAAGAACTTCGTGCAAGGCATCTGCCGTACAATATTCATCAAAAGATGAAGGTCCATTGTCAGATTCCCTACATACATTAAGCTGAGGAACAATAACAACCTCAGTAGGTGTTACTTCAATGACTTTACCAAGCTTGTAAAGTGGGGTCGCAAAACCAAAAATACCAAGTTTTACAATAGCTCCAATGTTGAAATCAAAATTCATAGTAAATCCTCCTAGTGTTTGTTATGTTTTTGAGTGAATTTTGTTTTGTATAGCCTTTCTTCTATACATCATACCGATAAATGAGTTGCCAATTTGCAACAATAAATATATCATAACACAAATTTACATAAAAGTCAAATTAAAACATAAGCTTAAGTTTTATAACAAAATTTATTATATCGTATGATAATTACTTGTACTTTTTTTATATTTGTGATATTATAATCATGAAATTTAAACTCAGTATAAATGGAGGTTTCAAATGAAAATATTAGTAACAGGAGCTAACGGAATGTTAGCCAAAGAAGTAAAAGAAAAATTTGCAAAAGAAAATGAAGTAATAGCAACAGATGTATCAGAATTAGATATAACAAATGAAAAAAAAGTTATGGAATATGTAGAAAATACAAAGCCAGAATATATAATAAATTGTGCAGCATATACAGCTGTAGACAAAGCAGAAGAAAACTATGATTTAGCAGACAGAATAAATGGAGATGGACCAACAAATTTAGCTAAAGCAGCAAAAAAAGTTGGTGCAAAATTAGTACATATATCTACAGATTATGTATTTGGAGGAGACTTAGATATATCAAAAGATTACAAAGAAAACGATGAAAAACATCCAGTAACAGCATATGGAAAAACAAAATTACATGGTGAAGAAGGAATAACAGCAAACATGGATGAATATTACATCTTCAGAACAGCATGGTTATATGGAGTTGGAGGAAACAATTTTGTAAAAACAATGACAAAATTAGGATCAACAAGAGATGAAATAAATGTAGTATCAGATCAACATGGAAGTCCAACATATGCAAAAGATTTAACAGAAATAATATATCAAGCAATAGAGAAAAAAATACCTTATGGAATATATAATGCTACAAATGAAGGATATACAACATGGTATGATTTTACAAAAGAAATATTAGAAGAACAAGGAATTACATGTAAAGTAAATCCTGTAACAACAGAACAATATATAGAAATGATGAAAGTTACACAAGCAAAAAGACCATTTAATTCACAAATGTCAAAAGCAAAACTCGAAGCATGTGGAATAAAAGTTCCTGAATGGAAAGATGGATTAAAAAGATACTTAGAAGAAGCTAAAAGTATAGAGCAATAGAAAGGATGTAGTATTATGAAAAATAGAAAAGGAATTATATTAGCAGGAGGAAGTGGAACAAGATTATATCCATTAACACTTGCAATATCAAAACAAATAATGCCTGTATATGATAAGCCAATGATTTATTATCCATTATCAATATTAATGCAAGCAGATATAAGAGAAGTTTTAATAATAACAACACCAAGAGATTTAGAAACATTTAAAAGTTTACTTGGAGATGGAAGCCAATGGGGAATGAAATTTGAATATAAAGTTCAAGAAAAACCAAATGGTTTAGCAGAAGCATTTATTATAGGAGAAGACTTTATAGGACAAGATAATGTTGCAATGATATTAGGTGATAATATGTTTTATGGAGAACATTTAGCACAAAAATTAAAAGAAGCAAATGAAAGAGAAAATGAAGCAACAATATTTGGGTATTATGTAAAAGATCCAAGAGCTTATGGGGTAGTAGAAATTGATGAAAATGGAAAAGCTGTGTCAATTGAAGAAAAACCAGCAAATCCAAAATCAAATTATGCTGTACCAGGATTATATTTCTATACAAATGAAGTAATAGAAATAGCAAAAAATGTAAAACCATCTGCAAGAGGAGAATTAGAAATAACATCAATAAATGAAGAATATATGAAAAGAGGACAATTAAAAGTTGAAAAATTAGGAAGAGGAATGACATGGTTTGATACAGGCACACATGATGCATTAATAGAAACTGCAAGTTTTGTTCAAACAATTCAAAAACGCCAAGGTCTACAAATATGTTGTCCAGAAGAAATAGCATTTGATAAAGGATGGATAAATTCAGAACAATTATCAAATTTAGCTCAAAAATATATGAAAACAGATTATGGAAAATATTTAAAAGATGTTGCAGACGATGTATTTGGTGAAGAATAGAAAAAATTATTTAATTCAAAAGAAAGGAGAGATATCTAGCTAAAAACTGGATATCTAGTATAACATGGGAAAATTCAAAAAAACAGAAACAACAATAGATGGTGTATATATAATAGAACCAACAGTATTTGGAGACAATAGAGGATACTTTATGGAAACATATAGCAAAAAAGATTTTGAAGAAATAGGACTAAATTACGATTTTGTACAAGACAATCAATCAAAATCAAAAAAAGGTGTGTTAAGAGGATTACATTTTCAAAAAGAAAATACACAAGCAAAATTAGTTAGATGTATAAAAGGTGAAGTATTTGATGTTGCTGTTGATTTAAGACCTGGAAGTAAAACATATGGTAAATGGGAAGGTGTTATATTAACAGAAGAAAATAAAAAAATGTTTATGATACCAAGAGGATTTGCACATGGATTTTTAGTATTATCAGATGAAGCTGAATTTACATATAAATGTGATGATATATATAATCATGAAGCAGAAGGTGGATTAAAATTTGATGATCCAGATGTTGGAATTGAATGGCCAATGGGAGATTTAAAGAAAGAAGATTTAATAACATCAGAAAAAGATGCAAAATGGCCATCTTTACAAGACCTAAAACAAACAGACTTATTTAAAAATATATAAAGGAGAAAAAATTTAATTATGAAAAATATATTAGTAACAGGTGCAGCAGGATTTATAGGAGCAAATTTTGTTGAATATTTTGTAAACAAACATCCAGACTACAAAGTAGTTGTAGTAGATAAATTAACATATGCAGGAAATATGGCAAATTTAGATAAAGTAAAAGATAAAATATCATTTGAAAAAGCAGATATATGTGATTTTGAAAAAATGAAAGAAATATTTGATAAATATGATATAAATGGTGTAATACATTTTGCTGCTGAATCACATGTAGATAACAGTATAAAAAATCCATTTGTATTTACACATACAAATGTAATAGGAACACATACATTATTAGAAACAGCAAAACAAAAATGGGGAGAAGGTTCAGAAAATAAATTTGTACATATATCAACAGATGAAGTATATGGTGCATTAGGAGAAGACGGATATTTTACAGAAAAATCACCAATACAACCAAGTAGCCCATATTCAGCATCAAAAGCAAGTTCAGATTTAATTGCATTTGCATATCATACAACATATAAAATGAATGTAAATGTAACAAATTGTTCAAACAACTATGGACCATATCAACATAATGAAAAATTAATACCACATATGATTAAACTTGCAATGAATAATGAAAAATTACCAGTTTATGGTACAGGAAAAAATATAAGAGATTGGTTATATGTAGAAGATCACTGTAAAGCAATAGATATGGTATTTCATAAAGGTGTTGCTGGTGAAAGATATAATATAGGTGGACACAATGAAAAGAGAAATATAGATATTGTAAAACTTATATTAAAAAGATTAGGAAAATCAGAAGACTTAATTCAATATGTAGAAGATAGAAAAGGTCATGATTATAGATATGCAATAGATCCAAGTAAAATAAAAGCAGAACTTGGATGGGAACCAGAAACAAAATTTGAAGATGGAATTGTAAAAACAATAGATTGGTATATAGCAAATCCAGATTGGCTTAAATAAGAAAGGAGATAAGTGTTAGCTTCTATGAAGCTAACACTTTAACTGACAAAATGGAAAAAATAGATATAATAAAAGAAGAATTAAAACAAATATTATCAGAAAAAAGATATATTCATTCTATAGGTGTAATGGAAATGGCAATGGAACTTGCCCAAATTTATAATATTGATATAGAAACAGCACAAATTGCAGGACTTCTTCATGACAATGCAAAAGAGATGACAGATGATGAAATGTTACAATATGTAAAAGAAAATAATATCCAGATTTCAGAGACTGAAAAAAATAGTGTTAAATTATTACACGGTAAAATTGGTGCAGATATAGCTAAGAAAAAATATGGTGTTAGTGAAGAAATTGCTAAAGCAATTGAATATCATACAACAACAAATCCTAATATGGATACGTTAGCCAAAATAATTTATGTTTCAGATAAAATTGAATTAAATAGAAAAACAGAAAAATATGATATTGAAGCAGAAAGAAAACTGGCAAAAGAAGATTTAGATAAAGCAATGTTATTAATAATAAATGATGTGACAAAATATCTAATAGAACAAGGTAAATTAATTGCAATAGAAAGTATTGAAACAAGAAATAAATTATTATTAAATATAAAAGGAGAAAATTAATGCCACGATTTTTTGTAAAGAATAATCAGATAAATAATGATAAAATAACTATAATTGATGAAGATGTAAAACACATAAAAAATGTATTAAGAAAACAAATTGGAGATAAAATTGAAGTTTGCAATCAAGATACAGGAAATTCATATAAATGTGAAATTGAAATAATCGCAGAAAATGAAATAGAAACAAAGATTATAGAGGAACAAAAAAACATTCAAGAAAAGATAAAAGTGGATATATATCAAGGATTGCCAAAATCAGATAAAATGGAATTAATAATTCAAAAATCAGTTGAATTAGGGGCAAATTCAATAATACCAGTAAATATGAAAAGATGTGTTGTAAAATTAGAAGGAAAAGACGAAATTAAGAAAAATGAAAGATGGCAAAAAATTGCAGAAAGTGCAGCAAAACAATGTGGTAGAGGTTTTATTCCTGAAGTAAAACATTTAATAAATGTTAAAGAAATTTGTAATTGGATAAATGAATATGATGTAATTATAGTTGCATATGAAAATGAAAAAGAAAACACATTAAAAGCAGAATTGAAAAAATTAAAAGCAACAGATTTAAAAATAGGAATTGTAATTGGACCAGAAGGTGGATTTGAAGAAAGTGATATAAAATTATTAAAAGAAAGTGGAGCAAAAATTGTTACATTAGGTGATAGAATATTAAGAACAGAAACAGTGGCATTAAATGTATTGAGTATTATAATGTATGAATTTGAACAATAAAATAAAAATACCAAGAAAAAGCTTGACTTTTATATAGTGTAGGGTGTAAAATAATAATATTGAAAATTATGTTAAGAATTATTAGAAGGGAGAAATAATATGGCAGGAGTATACATGGCAGGAGATTTTAGAAATGGAACAACATTTGAAATGGACGGAGGAGTATTCAGAGTAGTTGAATTCCAACACGTAAAACCAGGAAAAGGAGCTGCATTTGTTAGAACAAAATTAAAAAATGTAATAACAGGAGCAGTTTTAGAAAAAACATTTAACCCATCAGATAAATATCCAGGAGCTGAAATTGAAAAGAAAACAATGCAATATTTATACAATGATGGAGATTTATATTATTTTATGGATAATGATACATATGATCAAATGCCATTAAATAAAGCAGATTTAGGAGATTGTTTAAAATATTTAAAAGAGAACATGGAAGTAACAATTCTTTCATTCAAGGGAAAAGTATTTGCTGTTGAACCACCAATATTTGTTGAATTAGAAGTTATATATACAGAACCAGGATTTGCTGGAAATACAACAACAACATCTGGAAAACCAGCAAAATTAGAAACAGGACTAGAATTACAGGTTCCTATGTTTGTAAACATTGGTGATGTTTTAAGAATTGATACAAGAACATGTGAATATATGGAAAGAGTATAGAATAAAATTAAAAAGGCTAGTCTATTTATAACAAAAAAGACCAGTCTTTTTGTTCGAAAGAGAGGTGAAAAAAGTGTCAGAAAAAGAATTATTAGAAAAAATAGAAAAATTAGAAAAAAGAGTTGAAGAACTTGAGAAAGACATGGCAACAGTAAAAGAAGATATGTATGTATTTACAGAAGATGAAGAAAATAGTAATTGCACAGGTTGTTGTTCTAGTTGTGGAGGATGCGAATAAATACGAAAAAATATAGAAAATTTATTGACTATTATGTAAATTGATGGTATAATAAAAATATCGTTTTAAATTTGAAGAAGTTCTTTAAGGAGGGACTTTGTTATGACTATGGAAATTTCTACTTATGAGTTTACAAAAACTGCAACTTTTCGGATCGACGATGAAAGTAACATCCTGAAAGGTGTTACCATTTGTGGGCCTGGTAGGGACCAGAGAAGCTATTATGCAACAAGTCCGGTAAAAGGGGAAGGAACTCTTACACTGGACGTCCTTGAGGAAGCACTCGCAATTGTCAAGCTTTTCAACAAGAAAGGCTATAACTTCATTATCAATGAAGTTATCCCAGCTACACTCAAAAATATCGTAACAAATTCTTAATGGAGTATAATCTCCAACAAAGAACTGTGCCACTGGTTTTTCCAGTGGCACTTTTTTATATACTAGGAAAGTTCTCTGAACTTCCTAGTATATAAAAGCTACAATCGCTAGCCCTTTGAGATTTTCTCCTTTTAGTCGAAAACTCAAATTGGGCGATAACAAAGGGCGACTGCGTCGCTTTGTTCTGTTGACAAAAAGAGAAAAATATTTTATAATATATTAGTTGGCAAATAACTATTTTTTGAAAAGAGGGAAAATATGCTTTACAATTTGGATGAAAAGGAAAATGTAAGATGTTTCTCAACAGAATTGCATGAAGATGACTACCAAATTGATTTTCAAGGTGGGGAATTACATGGAGTATTAGTAATAAGTGAGAATAAAACTGAAACTCAATATTATACAATAATTCCTAAAGGGAGTGAATCTAAACTAACAAAATCAATAATAACAATGGCATTTAAAAAATTGTTAAGAGTAGACTCTAAGCAATTTGCTGAAGCATTTGAAATGTTAAAAAATTGCAATCCTGACTATTATAAAGCAGTATTTGACGAGGTTTATAAAGAGAAATTCTAAATAAACAGAAAAATTTCTAAGTGAGGGCATTATGGTAGTAGAATATAATACTGAGAAAAAACATACTGAGTACAAAATCATTGTTGAAGATGGGAGAGTATCAAAGATTATTGTTCAAATTCCAAAAAATGAAGATGTTGAAGAAGAAGAATATGAAATTAATTCTGATACACTTCAAGAAGGTGTAACAAGACGAATTTGTTATAAGACATTTAAAAGATTATGGAGTGTGAAAAACAATAAATTTTTAGAAATTGAAAAGATAATTAAACAAACTCAACCTGAATTGTTTAAGATTGCAAATGATGCAGGAAGAAAAAGAAGAGAATAATATACTATCATAAAACAAATAAGAAGCTTAATCTCAATAATTTGGGGCTAGGCTTTTTATTTGTTAAAAAATACTTAATTTTAAGTTTTAAAATTTGACAAAATACCAAAAAATAGGTATACTATATAACGAAATAAAAGTAAAAAGGATTAGAAAAATGATTAATTTATTATTATGTGGAAATAAAAAAGTATTTGATGGAGCACTAACTCAGTTGATATCAATGACTAAAAGAACACAGGAAACAATAAATTGTTACATACTTACCATGGATTTATCAAGATTAAAACCAGAATATGTATGTATAACAGATGAACAAGTAGAGTTTTTAAATGAAGTAATTAAAAGTAAAAATCCACAAAATAAAGTAACAAAAATAGATGTTACAAATTTATATGAAGAAGAATTTATGAAATGTAAAAATGAAAGTGCATATTGTACACCATATACACTTTTAAGACTACTGATAGATGAAATTCCCAATATTCCTGATAAGATTCTATATTTAGATATAGATATGATGATTGGTGATGATATTTCAAAATTATATAACATAGATATAGATGGATATGAATATGCTGCTGTAAGAGAAAAATATGGTAGATGGCTAATAAGGCCAGACTATATAAATGCAGGAATGTTATTATTTAATATGAAAATGGCAAAAGAAACAAAATTATTTGAAAAAGCAAGAAATTTAATAAGAACTAGAAAATTATTATTTGCTGATCAAGATGCAATATTTTGGTCAACTACAAAGAAAAAATTATTACCAAGAAAATTTAATGAACAATCAAAATTCAATAGGAAAGATACTGTTGTATGTCATTTTTGCAAAAGACTTTTACTAAAACCATATCCACATACAGAAAATTTTAAACAATGGAATGTAGAAGAAGTGCATAATATATTAAAATGTCATGCATTTGATGAAGATTTAGAAGAATATTTAAAATTAAAAGATAAATTCGAAAGTAATTTAAGAGAGGAAGTTTAAATGGAAAAAAATATAATACCAATTTGTTTTGCAATTGATGATGCATATACACCATTTTTAGCAGTTGCATTACAATCATTAATAGATAATGCAAGTAAAGAATATAATTATTGTATAAAAGTACTACATACAAATGTAAAAGAAGAACATATGAAACAAATAAAAAAATATGAAAATGAATATGTAAATATAGAATTTGTTGATTTGAATTATTATTTAGAAAAAGTAAAAGACAAATTATATACAAGAGATTATTATACAAATACAACATATTTTAGATTGTTTTTACCAGAATTATATCCACAATATGATAAAATACTATATTTAGATAGTGATATAACAATTGTTGGAGATATATCAGAATTATATAATACAGATATGGGAACAAATTTAGTTGCAGCAGCACCAGATGATATAATTCAATATAATAAAGTATTTCAAGATTATGCAGAATTAGTTGTTGGAGTTGAATCATATACGAAATATTTTAATGCAGGTGTTTTATTAATGAATCTTGACCAACTAAGAAAATTTAAATTTCAAGAAAAATTTATATATTTATTAACAACAGTAAGATTTTCAGTTGCACAAGATCAAGATTATTTAAATAGATTGTGTAAAGGTAGAGTAACATTAGTTGATAGACAATGGGATTGTATGCCACTTGTTAATGCAACAACAAAAAGAGAAGATATAAAATTAGTACATTACAATTTTGCATACAAACCATGGCATTTTGAAGATGTATTATATAAAGAATTTTTCTGGGAATATGCTAAAAAAACAGAATTTTATGATGAAATATTAAAAATACAATCTGAATATACAGAGGAACAAAAATTTAAAGATAGAGAGGCAGAAAAAAGTTTAAGACTTTTAGCAGAAAAAGAAAATTCTTGTGTTGGTGATGATAGATCAAATCAAAAAGTAATAGATGAAAACTTAAAGAAAATAGAAAAATCAAAAGACAGATTGGAAATTTTAGAAAAAATAAAACAATTAGAAAAAGAAGGAAAATTTGATTTAGATGTTGAAAATGATCCAGAAAATATTGTTTTAACACCAGATAATGTAGATTATTTAAAAAGCAAAAGAATGAATAGATGGAAAGCAGCATTTGCAAATAAAGTTGGTGAAAAATTCCTTAGTGAAATAATCAGAAATAACAAACTTATAATAAAAGATGTAAAAGGAATTGAAAACTTAGCAAATATAGAAGGTGGAGCTGTTATAACATGTAATCATTTTAATCCATTTGATTCATTTGCAATAGAAAAAACATTTAGAGATGCAGGATTGAATAAAACAAAAAAATTATATAAAGTTATAAGAGAAGGAAATTATACAAATTTTCCAGGATTTTATGGATTTTTATTTAGAAATGCAGACACATTACCATTAAGTTCAAATAGAAGAACAATGGTAGAATTTATGAAAGCTGTTGATACAATTTTACAAAGAGGAGACTGTATATTAATATATCCAGAACAAAGTATGTGGTGGAATTATACTAAACCAAAGCCACTAAAAATAGGAGCATATAAATTTGCGGCAAGAAATAATGTACCAATAATACCAATATTTATTACTATGAAAGATAGTGATATTGTTGGAGATGATGGTTTTCCTGTTCAAGAATATTATATAAATATTGAAGCACCAATATATCCAACAGATGGAATGGCAGAAAAAGAAAATGCAGAAGAAATGAAAGAAAAAAATTCTGAAGTTTGGAAAGAAGTATATGAAGATTTTTATGGAATACCATTAGAATATACTACAACACCAAAGGCTCAACAAGAGCAAATTACAGAGCAAGAAACGCAAATATAAAGGAATAAGAAATGAAAGAACAAGAAATTTATTATTATTCAGATGAGTTAAATGATGAATTTTCAGGTTCACATATAACTCCAAGAGTAATAGATGAAAAATATAAATATTTGCATAAAAATATATTTTGGAACTTAGCACATTTTTTAGTACAAAATGTGCTAAGTGTGCCTATAAAGGTATTATATGCAAAATTAAAATTTAGAATAAAATATATAGGAAAAGAAAAGTTAAAAAAATATAAAAAAGAAGGATATTTTGTGTATGCAAATCATACACAAGTTTTTGCTGACACATTTTTAACTTCAAATGTAATCTATCCTAAAAGAAATTATTTGATAGTAAATCCAGAAAACGTATCAATGAAGTTCCTTGGAAACTTTGTGCAAATGTTTGGAGCAATTCCAATTCCAACAGGTAGAGACGGAATGAAAAATTTTTTGACAGCAATAAAATATCATATCCAAAAAGGTCACTCTATAACAATATATCCTGAGGCTCATATTTGGCCATATTATACAAAAATAAGACCATTTAAAAGTGTATCTTTTAAATATCCGATTGAATTAGATAAACCTGTATTTTGTATAACAAATACATATCAAAAAAGAGGAAAAAATAAAGTAAAAATTACTTCATATATAGATGGACCATTTTTTGTAAATAAAGATTTGGAAACAAAACAAGAACAGAAAAAAGATTTAAGAAATAGAGTCTATAATCAAATGGTTGAAAGAAGTAAAAATAGTAATTTTGAATTTATAAAATATGAATATAAGGACAAAAAATAAATGGGAAATATAGTTTTATTAGATGATTTAACAATAAATAAAATAGCTGCAGGTGAAGTAATAGAAAGACCATTGAATGTAGTTAAAGAAGTTGTTGAAAACTCAATAGATGCTGGTGCAACAAAAATAATTGTTGAAATAAAAAAAGGTGGAAAACAATTAATAAAAGTAATTGATAATGGAAAAGGAATTCCTAAAGATGATATGGATATAGCACTTGAAAGACATGCTACATCTAAATTAAGAAAAATCGAAGATCTAGAAAAAATTTATACAATGGGTTTTAGAGGTGAAGCATTAGCAAGTATAGTATCTGTTGCAAAACTTACTATGATTTCAAGAACAAGTAATGATGATTTTGGAACAAAACTTGTAGCAGAAGCTGGAGATATTTTAGAAAGAGAAGAAACAGGCGCACAACTAGGGACAACAATAATGGTAGAAAATTTATTTTTCAATGTACCAGTTAGATATAAATTTTTAAAACAAGATGCAACAGAATTCAAATATATAAAAGACTGGATTCAAAAGGCAGCATTATCAATTCCTTCAATTTCTTTTAAATTGATAAATGAAGGAAAAGTATGTTTTCAGTCAAATGGAAATGGCAAGATTGAAGATGTTATTTATTCAATTTATGGAAAAGAGATAAAAGAAAATCTTGTAAAAGTAAACTTTGAAGAAGATGATGTTAAAGTTACAGGTGTAATTGGAAACACAATGGTTGCAAGAGATTCAAGAAAAGATCAAATATTATTTTTGAATAAGAGAAATATAAAAAATCAAGTATTGATAAATAGTGCTGATCAAGCTTTTAAAGGAAGTACAGGAATTGGAAAATATGGATTTTTTATTTTGAATTTGGAAATGCCAGCAAATTTTTATGATATAAATGCACATCCAACTAAAATGGAAGTAAGATTTGAAGATGAAAGTAAAATTTATAAGATATTTTATCATGCAATAAAAAATGCTATATTAAGTAAAGATTTCCTTGGAAATACTCAAAATGATGAAAATAATGATGAATATATTTCAAATGAATTTGATTTTTTAACAAACCATTTTGGACAAAAAGATGAAGAAAACTTAGATAAGTCAGTTAAAGAAAAAAATGACATAAATATGAAAGAAGAGCAAGATGTTCAGACAGATTTATCAAATATTGAAAATGATAAAAGAGAAGAAAGTATATCAAAATCCGAAAATTATTTTGCAAGAAGAACAATAAATGCAAATGAAAGTGTAAATTTATTAGAGCAAAAAAATGAATTAATACATAGGGAAAATAAAAGAGAAGTAAATTATAAATATATAGGAATTTTATTTAGAACATTTATAATTGTTGAAATAGAAGATGAATTATATTTAATAGATCAACATGCAGCACATGAAAGATTATTATATGAGCAAATAAAAGAAAATTATAAAAATCATATAAGTAGTAATAGCCAGATGATTTTAATGCCTGAGGTTTATAATTTGACAAACAAAGAATTTGAATTTGTACAAAAAAATTTAAATTTATTTCAATCATATGGATTTGATGTAGAAATGTTTGGAAATAATGCAGTAAAAATAAATGGAATACCAGATATTGAATATCGTGCTAAAAGTAAAAATATTTTTTTAGAGGTACTTGATGAAATGATTACAAACGAAAGAGCATCATTGAAAGATGTTGAAGAACGTTTTGTTGCAACAGTTGCATGTAAAGCAGCTGTAAAAGCGAATATGGATTTAGTACCACAAGAAGTTGAATATTTAATCCAAAATTTATTAACATTAAAAAATCCATATACATGTCCACATGGAAGACCTACAACAATAAAGATAAGTAAAGAAGAATTATTAAAAATTAATGGTAAATAATTGACATTTATATTCAAAAAGAATATAATAAGAACTAATTTAATAAACAATTACAATGAAAAAGAAAAATTATAACAAAATATTTATAGAGAGCTAATGAAAGGTGGAAAATTAGTAATAAATGTTATAAGGGGAGCTTTGGAGTAATATAAATTAAGGTGCTTAAAACTAAATAAAAAGTTTTAGGAATTAGGGTGGAAACGCGGAAATAGAACTTTCGTCCCTAGCAATATTTTTAGTATTGCTAGGAATGAAAGTTTTTTACGTATAAAAACAAAAACTAGCAAAAAATAAGGAGGAATAAAAATGGTAAAATCAATGGACACAATAGTAAATTTGTGTAAAGCAAGAGGATATATATATCCTGGATCAGAAATTTATGGAGGACTATCAAATACATGGGATTATGGACCTTTAGGAGTAGAACTAAAAAATAATGTAAAAGCATTATGGAGGAAAAAATTCATACAAGAAAGCAAATATAATGTTGGATTAGATGCAGCAATATTAATGAATCCTTTAGTCTGGGTTGCATCAGGACATGTTGGAGGATTTTCAGATCCACTTATAGATTGTAAAGAATGTAAAACAAGACATAGAGCAGACAAATTAATAGAAGAATGGGCACATGAACAAGGAAAAGATATGATTGCAGATGGAATGACAGACGAAGAAATGATAAAATTCTTAGATGATAACAATATTTGTTGTCCAAACTGTGGAAAACACAATTTTACATCAATTCGTAAATTTAACTTAATGTTCAAAACATTTCAAGGTGTAACAGAAGATGCAAAAGCAGAAATCTATCTAAGACCAGAAACAGCACAAGGAATATTTGTAAACTTCAAAAATGTAATGAGAACAACAAGAAGAAAACTACCAATGGGAATTGCACAAATTGGTAAAGCATTTAGGAATGAAATAACACCAGGAAACTTTACTTTTAGAACAAGAGAATTTGAACAAATGGAACTTGAATTTTTTTGTAAACCAGGAACAGATTTAGAGTGGCATGAATATTGGAAAAAATTCTGTGAAAATTGGTTAATATCATTAGGAATGAAAGAAGAAAATATACGTTTAAGAGATCATAGTCCAGAAGAATTGGTATTTTATAGTAAAGCAACAACAGATATAGAATATGCATTTCCATTCGGATGGGGAGAGCTATGGGGAATTGCTGATAGAACAGATTATGATTTATCAAATCATGCAAGACAATCAAATCAAGATTTTACATATTTAGATCCAGAAACAAATGAAAAATACATACCATATTGTATTGAACCATCACTTGGAGCAGACAGAGTTGCATTAGCATTTTTATGTAATGCTTATGATGAAGAAGAAATTACTGAAGGAGATACAAGAGTTGTGTTACACTTACATCCTGCATTAGCACCATATAAAGTAGCAGTATTACCATTATCAAAGAAATTATCAGACAAAGCTCAAGAAGTTTATGAACAATTATCAAAGAAATTTATGTGTGAATATGATGAAGCGGGCTCAATAGGAAAACGATATAGAAGAGAAGATGAAATAGGAACACCATATTGTGTAACTGTTGACTTTGATACATTAAATGATAATTCAGTAACAATCAGAGACAGAGATACAATGGAACAAGTAAGAGTAAATATAGATGAATTAGAAAATTGGATAAGTGAAAAAGTTGAATTTTAATATATAGTGAAAGGAGAAATTTATATAATAGTTTATTAATATTATATGAAAGAAAAAAATGAAAAATAAAAAATCTATAATTATAATGATAATAATAATTGTATTAATATTAGCAGTAATTAGTGGAATATTTATGTATAATAAATTTCAACAGCAAGAATTAAAACAATTAACAGAAGAAGCAAATAAATTATTACAACAAGATTTAATAAATGATGAAATAGATAATGAAATAAAAACAAATAAAAACTATGCAATTGTAGAAAAAACAATAAAAGAATATTTAACCAATATAAAGAATACATATTTAGAAATAGAACAATTAAATTCAGCATTAGATGCAGATAAAGTATTTTCAGCATCTAATGTTGAAGATAAAGCTTTTAAGAATGTTGATAATTTAATAGAAGAAGATAAACAAAAAGGAAAAGAAAATTTAGAAAAATGTAAAGACATGATTAAAGAAGAAAATATAATTGAAGCAATAAATGCACAAAAATTTTCTTCAAACAAAGAATATTATATTGAAATTTACAAAACTATAATGTTATCAGATTTAATGAAAAATCAATATGAAAAAATAGAACAAAAAGTAGAAAAAAGTAAAGATAAATTATATGATAATTTAACAATTATATCTAATACAAAAAAATACTTAGAAAGTAATTCTAAATACTGGTCAACAAAAGATGGAAAATTATTTTTTCAAGATATAAACATAATGACAGGATATTATAATTTAAGAAATGAATTAGATATTTAAAGAAATTGTACTGATGAAAGAAAGGAAATGATTGTAATGAGAAAATATTTTGGAACAGATGGAATTCGTAGAATTGCTAATACTGAACTTTCACCTGAATTAGTATACAAAGTTGCAAAAGCAGGAGCATATGTTTTATCAAAACATACAGATAAAGCACCTACAATATTAATAGGGAGAGATACAAGATTATCTGGAACATTGATAGAAAGTGCTATGGTTGCAGGATTTTTAAGTTATGGTGCGAATGTAAAATTATTAGGAGTAATGCCAACACCAGCAGTTGCATATTTGACAAGAAAATTGAATGCAGATGCAAGTGTTGTAATTTCAGCATCACACAATACATTTGAATTTAATGGAATTAAATATTTTAGTAATAAAGGAATGAAAATTCCAGATGAATTAGAAGAAGAAATAGAAGAAGTAATGGAATCAGGAAAACTTGATGAATTAACTGCAGTAAAAGATAAAATAGGAGTTTCAGAAGTTAGAACAGATTTATTAGATGAATATGTATATTTCTTTAGAAAACATTTTGATGATAATATAGAAAAATATAATAGACCAGATTTTAAAGTTGTTATAGATACAGCTAATGGAGCAACATATCAAGTTGCAGATAAAGTATTTAAAACACTCGGAATAAATCATGTTATTATAAATAATCATCCAGATGGAATTAATATTAATGATAAATGTGGTTCAACACATTTAGAAATGTTAAAAGAATATGTAGTAAAAAATAAAATGAGTTTAGGAATTGCTTATGATGGTGATGGGGATAGATGTTTAGCTGTTGATGAAAATGGTGAAGAATTAGATGGAGATAAAATTTTAGCTATAATAGCAAATTATTTAAAACCTCAAGGAAAACTTGCAAAAGATACTATAGTAGCAACAGTAATGAGTAATTTAGGTTTAAATAAATATGCAGAAGCTAATAAATTAAATTTTGTTCAAACAAAAGTTGGAGATAGATATGTATTAGAAGAAATGCTAAAAAATGGATATAACTTAGGTGGAGAACAATCAGGTCATGTTATATTATTAGATTATAATCCAACAGGTGATGGAATATTAACATCTTTGATGTTAATACAAGCGTTATTAGAAAGTGGGAAAAAATCATCTGAATTAGGTGATTTAGTACAAAAATATCCACAAGTATTAATAAATGCCAAAGTAGATTCAAATAAAAAATATGATTATGAAAAAAATTCAGAAATAAAATCAGCAATAGAAAAAGTTGAAAAAGAATTTTCTGGTAATGGTAGAGTACTAATTCGTCCATCTGGAACAGAGCCATTAGTTAGAGTTATGATTGAAGGGAAAGATATAAAAGTGATTGAACAAAGAGCAAAAGAAATTGCAGATTTGATTGAAGAAAAATGTAAATAATATTTGGATAGAAATAGTATGAATACTATTTCTATTTTTTTATGAAATATTGTAGTAAAATAATATTTATGATATAATAACAAGGTTTATGGCAAGTTGCCATATTTATAATTAATATACCAATGAAATTTAGGAGGTAAAAGTTATGTGCAAAGAGCAAAATGTTTTGAATTATTATGTTGTATGTAATAAGCTAAAAAATGTAATTAGAACTGGATGGAAAGATTGGAAAGTAAAAAGAGAAAGGATTGAAAGTGTAGCAGAACATATTTATGGCGTTCAAATGCTTGCAATTGCAATGAAATCAGAATATCAGTATGATATTGATATGCAAAAAGTAATTTTTATGTTGGCAATTCATGAGTTGGGAGAAACAGTTATTGGAGATTTAACCCAATTCCAAATTTCAAGAGAAGAAAAAGAAAGAATTGAGCATGAAGCTGTTCACAAAATTTTGAGTGGATTAATTGATGGAGAACAGATTGAAAGAATTTTTCTTGAATTTGATGCACATAAAACAGCAGAAGCAAAATTTGCGTATATGTGTGATAAGTTAGAATGTGATTTACAATGCAAATTGTATGATGAAGAAGGTTGTGTTGACTTGAACGATCAAGAGGATAATGAGACAGCAGCTAATTCTCATGTAAAAGCATTATTAGAGTCTGAAAAAACATGGTCTGGTATGTGGCTTAAATTTGGTCAGGAAAAGTATCCGTATGACGAAAACTTTATGGCAGTTTCGAAATATGCTATGAAAAATACTTTAAGTAGATGCATAAAAAGTACAACAGTTATATAAAGAATTGATGCAAGAATAACTTAAAAGTCCTAAATAATATTCATATTGAATATCATTTAGGACTTTTTATTGTATTTATAAAAAATATATGCTAAAATAAAAAAATCAAGATAAAGAGGAGAATTTGAGATGACTGACAAAGAAATTGTATATAATAGCTTAATTCCAGAATTAAGTGTGTCAAATATAGATATAAGTAAGAAATTCTATTTGGATTTAGGATTTAAAATAAGATATGAAAGAAAAGAAAACAAATTTTGCTTTTTACAATTAGAAGGAAATCAGATAATGATAGAAGAAAATAATGACAATTGGAATACTGGAAAATTGGAACATCCATATGGAAGAGGAATTAATTTAAGTATGACAGTTTCAAATATAGAAAAAATGTATGAAATATTAAAAGAAAAAAATATTAAGTTCTTTTTAGATTTAGAAATTCATGAATATAGAATTGATGATAAAATTTCTTATGACAAAGAGTTTTTAATTCAAGATCCAGATGGATATTTATTAAGATTTAATAATTAAAAAGTTATATAATTATATTGAATTTAGGAGGAATGAAAAATGAAAGTATTATTTGCAACAACAAATCCTGCAAAAATAAAAAAATATGTGGACAAACTAAAGGAAAAAGATATAGAAATATTAACAATTAAAGATTTAGGAATAAATTTGAAACCAGAAGAAACAGGAAAAAATGCAATAGAAAATGCTTATATAAAAGCCAAAACATATTATGATAAAACTAAAATTATAAGTATAGGAATGGACAACAATTTATATATTGAAGGATTACCAGATGAAAAACAGCCCGGAACACATGTAAGAAGAATAAATGGAAAAGAATTAAATGATGAAGAAATGATTGAATATTATAGCAAACTAGTAAATGAATATGGTGGAAAATTAACTGCTAAATGGGTATATGGAATGGTAATATATGATGGAAAAGAAACAAATGAATATAGTTGGAGTAAAGGGCATTTTTATTTTATAGATAAACCTTGTGAAAAAAGAAATCCAGGATATCCATTAGATTCAATATCAATAATGCCAGAGTGTAATAAGTATTTTGTAGATTTAACAGAAGAAGACAAAAATAAAAATCAAAAAGATTATAATGAAGATGAGGTTATTGAGTTTATAGTAAGAAGTGTAAGAAGGGAGAGCAAATAATGACATTATTTTTATATGCATTATATAGTTTTGTTTTCTCATTTCTTATACAATTAGTTATAATAATTATTTGTGAAATAAAAAATAAAAGAAAACAAAAATGTGATGAGAATATGAAGGAACAAACATTTTTTAGTACTAAACTAATTATTAAAGTAATAATTGCATTAATAGTTTCAATTATATTGGCAATAATTATGTTTTATGGAATAGTATTTGCAACATGGATTGTGCTAAAGGATGGAAGATAGATAAAGAAAATAAGTTTTGAAAGGAGTTGATATAATGGATAATAAATTAAATGAGAAAAATAATTTTATAATTTATACAACAGATGATGGACAAGTTGATATTGAAGTAAGATTAGAAGATGAAAATGTGTGGCTTACACAAAATTCAATGGCTGAATTATTTGATACTACGAAACAAAATATAAGTCTACATATAAAGAATATATTTGAAGAAAAAGAATTAGAAGAAAATTCAGTTGTCAAGCATTCCTTGACAACTGCTAAAGATGGAAAAAATTATAAAACGAAATTTTATAATTTAGATTTAATTATATCAGTAGGATATAGAGTAAAATCGATTCGAGGTACGCAATTTAGGATATGGGCTAATAAATTGATAAAAGAATATTTAATAAAAGGATATAATCTTAATGTTGAAAGATTCAAGAACAATGGGGGAGGACCATATTTTGAAGAGGTTTTAGAAAAAATTAGAGATATTCGTTCATCTGAAAAAGTATTTTGGAGAAAAATATTAGATATTTACGCTACTAGTGTAGATTATGATGCCAAAAATGAACAAACGAGAGAATTTTTCAGAACAGTTCAAAACAAAATGCATTATGCTGTTCATGGTAATACAGCAGCAGAAGTAATATTTAATAGAGTTGATAGTGAGAAAGAAAATATCGGGTTAACAAATTTTAAAGGAAGTATGCCTACAAGAGCAGAAACAGAAATTGCCAAAAATTATTTGAATGAAAAAGAATTGAATTTATTGAATAGAATGGTATCAGCATATTTAGATGTTGCAGAGATTAATGCTTTAAATATGCATGCTATGACAATGAAAGAATGGGTAAATGAATTAAATGGATTTTTAACAATGACGCATAAAGATATATTAGAAGGAGCAGGAACAATATCACATGAAAAAGCATTAGCAAAAGCTCATGAAGAATATGACAAATATATGAGAAATCATTTAACACAAGCTGAAAAAGATTATTTAGAAATAATGAGTGAAGACATTAAAAAATTGAAATAGAACTTTATTAATATGTAATTTAATGAAAGTTGTAGAAAGCGAAAATGCTTTTTACGACTTTATTTTTTTGAGAAAAGAGTCATACTTTTTTCAAATTTTGTAACTTTAAATAATTTATCAACATAAAATGCACAAGGAGGGTTAATATGAAAAATATATTAGAAGTAAAAAATATATGTAAAACCTATCAAGCTAAAAATGGAGAAATAGAAGCACTAAAAGATATAAATTTTAAAATAGAGGAAGGTGAATATGTAAGTATAATTGGACCAAGTGGATGTGGAAAATCAACATTGTTATCAATAATAGCAGGACTAGAAAATAAAACATCAGGAACTACATATATAAATGGGAAAATAGGATATATGCTTCAAAAAGACAATTTGTTAGAATGGAGAACTGTATTAAATAATGTATTTTTAGGATTAGAAATTCAAAGAAGTAATACGCCAGAAAATAAAAAATATGCAATTGAGTTACTGAAAAAATATGGATTATATGAGTTCAAAGATAAATATCCAAACCAATTATCAGGTGGAATGAGGCAAAGAGTAGCATTAATAAGAACCCTTGCAATTAAACCAAAGATTCTATTGTTAGATGAAGCATTTTCAGCATTAGATTATCAAACAAGATTGATGGTTACAGAAGATATTTATAAAATATTGAAAAATGAAGGTATTACAGCATTAATGGTAACACATGATATTTCAGAAGCTATTGCTATGTCTGACAAAATAATAGTATTAACACATAGACCAGCAAAAATAAAAGCAATACATGAAATAGATTTTGAAATAAAAAATAGAACGCCATTGAATTGCAGACAAAGCCCAAAATTCAGTAAATATTTTGATATGATGTGGAGCGAATTAAATGAGAAAGAATCAAAAGAAAAAAATAACAAAATATAAAGAGGTGAGCAAAAGATATGAAACAGAAAAATAATAATGAAAATATTTCTAAAGATAGAAAGAAATACATAAGAAAAATTAAAATAAGAAAATTAGAAATCTTATTCACACAAATAACTATAATAATTGCTTTTATAGCCATTTGGGAAATTCTTGCAAATAAAGGAAAAATAGATAGTTTCATAATGAGTCAACCATCAAGAATATTAAAAACATTCTTAAATTTAACGTCAAATAATTTATTAGAACACTTAAAAATAACAATAATAGAAACATTGCTAGGATTTTCAATAGGAGTAATATTAGGATTTATTATTGCAATAATTTTATGGTGGTCACCATTTATATCAAAAGTATCAGAACCATTTTTAGTTGTATTAAATAGTTTACCTAAAATTGCATTAGGTCCTGTAATTATAATTTGGGTAGGTGCAGGAATGTCGGCAATAATAACAGTTCGGAGTATCAATTTCATTAATTGTAACAGTCTTGGAATTATTGAATGGATTTATTGCAACAGATAAAGAAAAAATTAAAATGGCCCAAACATTTAATGCTAATAAATTACAGATATTAACTAAGATAGTTATACCATCAAATATTCCAACATTTTTTAATACTTTAAAAGTAAATATAGGTTTAACACTTGTTGGAGTAATTTCAGGAGAATTTTTAGTTTCAAAAGGTGGTCTTGGATATTTAATTGTATATGGAGGGCAGGTATTTCAATTGGATTTAGTTATGACAAGTGTAATTATTCTTGCTTTTCTTGCAGCATTGATGTATGAAAGTATAGTTATTATAGAAAAATTGGTGATTAAGTATAATTAGGAAAGGAATTAGATTAGGCATGAAAAGAACAATTATGTATATTTTTATAGCTATTATAATTGTAGCATTAGTGTTTTCAGTAGGATTATTAAAAGAAAAAGATAATAGTGATTCAAACTTAAAAACAATACAATTGAATGAAGTAACAAGATCAGTATTTTATGCACCTCAATATGTTGCAATAGAAAATGGATATTTTGAAGAACAAGGCTTAAAGTTAGAAATAACAACAGGTCAAGGGGCAGATAAAGTAATGACAGCAATTTTGGCTGGTCAAAGTGATATTGGATTATGTGGACCAGAAGCGGCAATATATGTTTATAATGAGGGAAAAGAAGATTATGTAGAAGTATTTGCACAATTAACTCAAAAAGATGGATCATTATTAGTAAGTAAAGAAAAAACAGATAATTTCAAATGGACAGATTTAATAGGAAAAACGATAATACCAGGACGTAAGGGTGGAGTTCCATATATGACATTTGAATATGTTTTAAAGAAAAATGGAATAAATCCACAAACAGATGTAAATTTAGATGATAGTATAAAATTTGACTTAATGGCAGGAGCATTTACAGGAGGAAATGCAGAATATGTAACATTATTTGAACCAACAGCCTCAATGACACAAGATGCAGGAAAAGGATACATTGTTGCATCTGTTGGAGAAGCAGCTGGCGAAGTACCATATACAGCATATTGTGCTAAAAAAAGCTATATTGCTCAAAATTCAGATATAATAGAAGGATTTACAAAAGCTATTTATAAAGGAGAACAATATGTTAAAGAACATACAGCACAAGAAATTGCAGAAAAGATACAAAATTATTTTCCAGATACAACATTAGAATCTTTAACAAAATCTGTTCAAACATATAAAGATATTGAAGCTTGGAAAGAGAATCCTATTCTAAAAGAAGAAGCATTTGATAAATTACAAGAAATTATGACAATGGCAGGAGAATTAACTCAAAAAGCTCCTTATGAAAAAATTGTAAATAATAGTTATGCAGAGAAAGTTATTAAATAATATTTGAAGTTGACATATTATTAGTATGATGATATAATGTACCAAGAAAATTCTTTGCAAGTATTTGCAGAGGCAATAATAGGAGGTTTTGACATGAAAAGAAAAACAGCATCTATGCAACCAAAGGTAGAAACATTAGAATTGCCCTCGGAAAATACGGAACGCCTCAATAGCCTTGCTAAGGCTTTAATTAAAGAGGCAATTGTCAACAATAAAGCTAGAAAGGATATGTATGAATTAATTGATGAGTTATGGAATGAAACATTCTTAGAGGTGTATCCTCTAGAAGAAGAAAGTGATGAAGAAAAAACATTTAGAGAAAAAGCCAAAATTTTTCTTAAGAAAAATGAAGATCAATTTAAGACATATTTTAACAATATGCCTAGCATAGACTTGCAAAATGTAAAGCTCCCAGCACAGTTAAAAAGATCATTATACAACAAAGGATCATTTGTAAATAGATATTATGATTGTTGGGATGGTGTGCAAGCAATTAAACCATCAATTGAAATTGAAACATCAATTGTCCTAGAAGTTATTTGTGCTATCAATAAGGCATTTTCTAAATATGATCATATTAACGAGAAACATATTGTAGAAATTGCGGTAAAACGGATGAATTCCATTTATGTGGAACAAAGAAGATCTCAGGCAGTGTATGCAAGGCTGGTACTTAATTGGCTGGTTATTTATTTCAGAGGTAGTAGATCAAGTAAGGAGTGTATGGAATTTATTAGTCAATTTGATTGTGAAAGCAAGTTCGAGGAAATATTGTGTAAATTGATGTTCGAAGTTAGTAATTGTTGATTATAAAGTGACCCAATTTTCTGAAATTAGAAGATTGGGCCATTTTTATTAAAAAACTATGGAAAAATATATAATTTTATGTTAAAATAGAAATGTTAAAAATGAGAAATAATAAAGGAGAATAAAATAAATATGAAAGAAATCGAATTAAGAAATGTAAAAGGAACTACGGATTATTCACCAAGAGAACAATATATAAGAAATTATATATCAGATACACTAAAATGTGTATTTGAAAAATATGGATTTAAGCCGTTACAAACACCATTATTATGTTACTATGATTTATTAGCATTAAAATATGATGAAGAAAATGATATATTAAAAGAAGTATATAAAGTATCTGATCAGGGAAACAGAAATTTAGCATTAAGATATGATTTAACAGTACCATTTGCAAAATATATAGCAATAAATCAGAATACAAAACTTCCATTCAAAAGATATGAAATAGGAGAAGTATTTAGAAATGGGCCTGTAAAGTTAGGTAGAGATAGAGAATTTATACAATGTGATGTAGATAGTGTTGGAATAGAAGGACAATTAGTAGAAGCAGAATTTATTGCATTATATGTAGAAGCATATAGCAAACTTGGAATAGATGTTGTAATAAAATATAATAATAGAAAATTTTTATCAGGGATAATAATTGAAGCAGGTATATCTGAAGAATTAATTACAGATACAATAACAATAATTGATAAATTTGAAAAATTAACAAAAGAAGAACTACAAAAAGAATTCTTAAAAGTTGGATTAAATGAAGAACAAATTGAAAAACTATATTCATATCTACAAATGAATATTGAAGAACTAATAAAATTAGAAAACAAAAATGATGTTTTAACACAAGGAATTCAAGAATTAGAAACATTGAAACAATATATAAATGAGCTTGAACTAACAAAATATGTACAATTTTCACCATCATTAGCAAGAGGACAAGAATATTATACAGGAACAGTATTTGAAGTATATGTAACAGATGGAAGTATAAAATCAAGTATTGGTGGAGGAGGTCGTTATGATAAAATGATAACAGACTTCATAAATGATGGAAAAGAATATCCTGCAGTTGGAATAAGTTTTGGATTAAATGTTATATATGAAATATTGAAAAATAGAGAAGAATTTACTGAAAATGCCTTAACAGATATATTTATAATACCAATTGGAACACAAATTCAATGTTTAAAAATAGCAGAAATAATGAGAAAAGCAGGTTATAGAGTTGAAGTTGAAATGAAAACAAGAAAAATGAAAAAATCATTAGAATATGCTAATGAAGAAAATATACCATATGTATTCATTTTAGGCGAAGATGAATTAGCTCAAAATAATATATCTGTAAAAAATATGAAAGAAAAGAAGCAAGATATTATTGGCATCGATAATATAATAGAAAACTTTGAAAAAATAAAGTAAAATATTTACATTTATGTTAATTAGTGATATAATATTTAAAGTTTTATTGCATAAGGAGGAAAGCTTAATGAGAATTTGTGCAAAATCTTTATTTGGATATAGAAATTACGGCAAAACAAGTGCTGGAAGAAATTCAAGCCGTTTTGATACTTGTGAAAATTATTGATAGTGCACAGGAAAAATATAAGGCAATCCCAAATGAACAATATTCACCAACAATAATCAGAAATATTAAAGAAGGTATGATAAGCATAAAATGTGAATTAATATTTCCTAAAGCAGAAAATGCAAAGGAATTTGCATTTGGTTTAAGTGGAATGTTCTAATTAAGCTGACACAAAGAGGTACTCTCAAATTAGGGAGTGCCTTTTTTATATAGTAGGAAAGTTCTCCTTGTAGGAGAACTTTCTGTACTAGATAAATATGGCGAATCTTAGATTTTCTTAAAATTTTCATTTGATAGAAAATCTTAGACTCGCTTTTTTATAATATAAAATATTTTAATAAAAACTATAGACAATACATATAATATGTAATATAATATCATCTAGTATTGAATACTAGATAACTAAGGAGGATTATATTATGAAAAGAACAAAATTGAAAGATAGAGTATTACCAACATATACAAAAGGAGAAGAAATATTTAATATGGTTTCACATATTGTTGGAGGAGCATTAGGAGTAATAACAACAATACTTGCTATTGTAATTGGGGCAATTCACCACAATGGATATGGAATTGTAAGTGGTATCATATTCGGAATATCAATGATATTTTTATACACAATGTCAAGCATATATCATGGGCTTAGTCCTAAAAAATTATCAAAAAAAGTAATGCAAATAATGGACCATTGTGCAATATTTGTACTTATAGCAGGCTCATATACACCATTTGCATTATGTACATTAAGAGAATATTCACCTGCTCTTGGTTGGACTATATTTGCTATAATTTGGATTTTTGCAGCATTAGGAATAACATTAAATGCAATTGATTTAAAAAAGTATAAAATATTTTCAATGATTTGTTATTTAGTAATGGGATGGTGTATAATAATAAAAGCAAACCTATTACCAGAATTACTTACAATGCCTGGATTTATATTATTATTACTAGGAGGAATTATTTATACAATTGGTGCAGTATTATATGGATTGGGAAAAAAGCATAAATATATCCATTCAATATTTCATTTAAGCGTATTTTTCGGAAATTTATTACATGTAATATGTATATTAATGTATGTAATTTAATGGAGAATGTTGTCGATGAAATGTCTATAAATCTTCAAATAATATCTTGAAAAACAAATATAATTATGTTAAGATTTAAACATACTAAGATTTTTAGTATGTTTTTTCTTATAGAATTTTTATCTATAATTTTAATTCTAAAAACAATATTTCCAAACAATAACTATAATGAATGTTTAAGTGCGCGCAATAAACGTTTATTAAGCATACTAAAAATTATTTAAAAAATTTTAAACAGAAAGGAGAAATTCGTATAATAAAAATATTTATATATACGAGAAAAAATGAATGAAATCAAGAAAAATAATAAGTATAATTCTATTAATATTGATGTTATTAAATATTATACAAAGTCCAGTACAAGCTATGAATATCCCAATGAAAGAAACATATATAGAAGATTTAGGAGAATGTGAAAGACATTTACAATATTGGAAAGAAAGTGCAGGAGTTTGGAGTTATATTATAACAACAATGGTAGGATACAGAATAGAAGGAAATTTACATTATGCATATTGTATGCAAAGAGAAAGGAAAGGAGTTGGAGGAGAGCAAGAAGGATATAATGTAAATATAAGTCAAATGCTACAAACTTCAGAAGTATGGAGAGCAATAATAAATGGATTTCCATATAAAACAGCAAATGAATTAGGAGTAGAAAATGACCAAGATGCATTTGTTGCAACCAAACAAGCAATATATAGTGTTATGTATAATTGGGATGTTGGAACAAGGTATAGAGGTGCAGATGAAAGAGGTTGGCAAATAGTTGAAGCAATAAAAAGTATTGTTAATAATGCAAGAAATGGAACAGATACACCTAACAAAACTAATATATTAAAAATAGAAAAAGTTGGAGAATTTAAGAAAGAATCAGCAGAATATTATTCACAAGAATTTAAAGTAAATAATACAGTAGAAATGACAGATTATATAATAACAGATATTCAAAATTTGCCTGAAGGATCGTATTCAACAGATATTAATAATATACCAAAAATAAAATTTTCAAATAAAGAAAATTTTAAAATATTTATTCCAAAAAATAAAATTTTAGAAAATATAGAAGGAAATATAAAAATAAGTGGTAAATTAAAAACATATCCCGTATTTTATGGTGAAAGTTTTGATGAACAACATCAAGATTATGCTTTGACATATGATGCATTTGAAAATATAAGCGCAGAAGCAATATTGAAAGTAAATGCATATAAATCTAAATTAAAAATTTATAAAACAGATTCAGAAACCAATAAACCAATTGAAGGTGTTGAATTTAATTTTAAGTATGATAATGGAACAAATATAGGAAATTATAAAACAGATAAAAATGGAATAATTGAGATTAATAATTTAAGACAAGGAAAAATTGTAATAACAGAAATAAAAACTCAGAATCAGTATATATTAGATGAAAATAAAAGAGAAATTATATTAGAATATGAATGTGAAAAAGAAGTAAAAATAGAAAATAGTAGAAAAAAAGGAAATATCAATATATTAAAAGTTGACAAAGATGATAATAAAACAACAATAGAAGGAGTTGAATTTGATCTACTTGACTCAACTGGTAAAAATATAATAAAACATGTAAAAACAGATAAAAATGGTAAAGCAGAAATAAAAAATCTTGATATAGGAAAATATATATTAAGAGAAACCAAAACAAGAAAAGAATATAAAATTGCACTTGAACAAAATATAACAATAGAATGGGGTAAAACATTAAATTTAACAATTGAAAATGAAAAAATGAAAGGAAAAGTAAAAATTACAAAAATAAGTGAAGATGATAATTTGATAACAGGAGAAGTTGCTGGAACACCAATTGCAAATGTGAAATTTGAAATATATGATGATTCTGGAAAACTAGTAGATACACTTATTACAAAAACAGATGGAATTGCAATTTCAAAAGATCTAGTTGTAGGAAAATATATAGTTAAAGAAAAAGAAACAGGGGAATATTATGAAATAAATGAAAATGATTTTGAAGTTGAAATAACCAAAAATGGAGAAGTAGTAGGTTTAACAATAAGTAACAAATCTAAAACTCCACCACCAGAAAAGCCAAAAGAAGAAACTCCAAAAATAGAAGTTCCTCCAATTGAACCAATTAAAAAATTACCTGTTACAGGGTATTAATCTGTAATCTTTAAACTACTATCTAAAGCAAGTTTAATCATATTAGTTAAACCTGTTTGTCTTTCTTCAGGTGTTGCAACTTCTTTGATATATTTTGAATCGACAACACTCATAATACAAGATGCTTTTTTGTTAAGAACTTTTGCTACATAGAATAATGCAAAAGCTTCCATTTCAGCAGAAACAGGATTAAAATCTTTTGGTACTCTATCTAAAAATTTATTTACATCAGTCATATATAAATCAAAACAATCTGTACAAACAGTATTTCCTTTACATAAACTTATATTATTCTCTTTTGCTGTTTCTTCAAGAATCTTATTTAATTCATAATTTCCAGAAACTATATGACAATCTTCATTATTTAATGTTAAAGCAAAATTTCCCTCGCTAAATACATTTTCAGCAAGTATAATATCAAATAATTTTAATTCTGGCTTATAAGAGCCACAAGAACCAATTCTTATAATATTTTCAACTCCATAGTATTTATATAATTCATATGAATATATTCCCATACTTGGCATCCCCATTCCAGAAGCCATAATAGTTAATTCTTTTCCTTTATATTTTCCTGTATAAGCAAATATTCCTCTTACAGAATTTACTAATTTGTAATTATCTAAAAAATTTTCAGCAATATATTTAGCTCTTAAAGGATCTCCTGGCATAATAACAGTTTTTGCAATATCTCCTAAGTTTGCTTCATTATGTGGTGTAGACATAAAATACCTCCTCTATATAATTATTATATTAGAACAAAGCGATGTAGTCGCCCTTTGTTCTCGCCCGATTTGAGTTTTTCGACTAAAAGGAGAAAATCTCAAAGGGCTAGCGATTGTAGCTTTTATATACTAGGAAGTTCGTAGAACTTTCCTAGTATATAAAACATTTCAAAAAAATTATAACAATAAAAATATAAAATAGCAATAAACTTGTAACATTTTTCCATATAAGTACATATAATTATTATGAAATAATTTATGAAAGGAAAGTGATTTTATGGCAAATAGTGAAGAAAATATAAATAAGGATAAAAATGAAAACAGAAACATTAACATAGAACAAAATTCACCTGAAATTTTAACAAATCCAATATATACACCTGCATTTTTAAGAGAACAAATAGGAAGATTAATGAGAGTAGAATTTCTAATTGGAACCAATAATATGGTTGATAGAATAGGAATTCTAGAAGATGTAGGAGCAAGTTACATATTATTGAGGTCTTTTGAAAATGATAGTTTGGTGTATTGTGATATTTATTCAATAAAATTTATTACAATTTCAACAACAGGATTTTATGGGAGTATAAATAATATGAATAGTATGAACAATATGGGAACACCAAACAGATTTAATTATTTTTAATTGACATTTATGTAAATAAATAGTATAATTTGAAACGATATAGTTAAATACTATGTCGTTTACTTTTTTCTACTAATTAGTAGGAGGAAAATCCTCTAGCTTCTTAGTTTTACATATATTTTTATACATCAAAAAAAGCAGTAAAGGAGGAAAAATATGTTAAGCATTATTATTGGAATTGTAATTATAGCTGTTTTGATTTTTGTTGGTATTGAAATTAAAATTAATGACACAATATTTTCAGTGATTTTTGTAGGAGTAATTTTGAGTTCATTGGTAATCGGACTGTTTTATCCTGCAAAAGGTTTTACAGATTGGCAACTTGTAAAAGAAACAGAATTAGTAACATTATCAAATTCTGTTGCATCCCAAGGAAGTGGCAGAATGTTTTATGTTTCTATTTCTGCAGATAATGTATATTCTTACAGATATGAAATCGAATCAGAGTTTAAAACAGAAGGTTCAAAATCATATAAAGTTGATACTGTTAGTGGAGATAATGTCGAAGAAATTGAAGAAGCTAATTCTTCTAAAGCAATACTTCAAGAATATCATCGTAAAGGAAAAATGTCAATTTGGTCTTTTGCATTTTTGAGTGATGAAACTAGATATGTGTTTAGAGTTCCTAAAGGCACGATTTCGAGAGAAGTTGCTTTGAAATAATGCAATAAAGCCAGAGAATTTGTAATTTTTATTAATTATAAATTTCTCTGGCTTTTTATATATGAATTTATTGTAAACAAAAAAACAATATGATATACTAAAAATGTAAGGAGAAAAAAGATATGGAAGAAATAATAATAGCAACATCAAACAAAGGAAAAGTAAGAGAAGCACAAGAAATTTTAAAAAAATTTAAAGTAATTCCAATGAGTGAAATTGGTGTTAATATAGATGTTGAAGAAGATGGAAAAACATTTAAAGAAAATGCTATAAAAAAAGCCCAAATAATAGCACAAGAAATTAATAAAAGATGTTTAGCAGATGATTCTGGCATTGAAATTGAATATTTGAATGGATTTCCAGGAGTAATTACAAAAAGGTGGCATAGTGGAACAGATCGAGAAAGAAATATTGCACTATTGGAAAAATTAATAGGAGTACCAAAAGAAAAAAGAAAAATAAAATTTATAACAGCAATTGCTTTATCAGATGGAAATACAACAATTTGTAAAGAAGGAATAATAGAAGGATATGTAGCAAACGAGCTAAGAGGAAATAATGGATTTGGATTTGACGAGATATTCGAATTAGAAAATGGAAAGACTTTAGCAGAATTGACTCAAGATGAAAAGAATGAAATTAGTGCAAGAAAAATTGCATTAGAGCAAATTAAAAAAGAGATAAATAATTTGTAAAAAAGCAAACAAGAAAAACACAACAGATTTTTGAAAATTGTTGTGTTTTTTTTGTATCTATGATATATTATGTTTGAAAAAAAAGACTCTAGAAAGGAAAAGATAGAAATGTCATTTATAGAAGAAATAAAAAACAGAGCAAAACAACAAATAAAGACAATTATATTACCTGAAGCAACAGATATTCGTATATTAAAAGCAGCACAAATAGTAAACAAAGAAAAATATGCAAAAGTTGCGTTAATAGGTAATAAAGAAGAAATCGAAAGACTAATAAAAGAAAATAATTTAGAATTAGGAGATACACAAATAATAGATCCAGCAAAATCAGATAAGACATCTGAATATGCAAAAGAATTATATGAATTAAGAAAAGCAAAAGGTATGACAGAAGAACAAGCACAAAAATTAATATTAGAACCAATATATTATGGAATGATGATGGTAAAACTAAATCATGCAGACGGACTTGTATCAGGTGCAGCACATTCAACTGCAGATACATTAAGACCAGCATTACAAATATTAAAAACAGCACCAGGAACAAAATTAGTATCAGCATTTTTTGTAATGGTAGTACCAAATTGTGAATATGGAGCTAATGGAACATTTATATTTGCAGATAGTGGCTTAAATGAAGAGCCAGATGCAGAAAAGCTTTCAGAAATAGCTATATCATCAAGCAAAAGTTTTAAACAATTAGTAGGAGAAGAACCAAAAGTTGCAATGTTATCATATTCAACTTATGGAAGTGCACATTCTGCATCAACAGAAAAGGTAGTTGAAGCAACAAAACTAGCAAAAGAAAAAGCCCCAGAACTATTAATTGATGGAGAATTACAATTAGATGCTGCAATAATACCAGAAGTTGCAGAATTTAAAGCAAAAGGAAGTCCTTTAAAAGGTGAAGCAAATGTATTAGTATTCCCAGATTTAGGAGCAGGAAATATTGGATATAAATTAACACAAAGATTAGCAAAAGCAGAAGCTTATGGACCTCTATGCCAAGGTATTGCAAGACCTGTAAATGATTTATCAAGAGGATGTAGTAGTGAAGATGTTGCAGGTGTAGTAGCAATAACAGCTGTACAAGCACAATCACAAGGTTAATTAAATATATAATAATGAGTACGTACAAAAAGAAAGGTATATAATTTATGAAAATTCTAGTTTTAAATTCAGGAAGTTCATCATTAAAATATCAAGTAATTGATACAGAAACTGGTGAAATGCTTGTAAAAGGTTATTATGAAAGAATTGGGCAAGTTGGAGCATTTTTAACACATAAAGTAAATGGAGAAAAACATCATTTTGAACATCCAGCAAAAAATCATGAAAAAGCAATTCAATTTGTAATGAAAAGACTAACAAGTGACCATTATGGAGTATTTAAAAGTTTAGATGAATTAGATGCAATAGGCCATAGAGTTGTACATGGTGGAGAACAATTTAAAGATGCAGTTCTTATTACAGATGAAGTAATTCAAGAAATAAAAGAAAATGCAATGTTAGCACCATTACATAATCCAGCAGCAATATTAGGAATAGAAGCTTGTCAAAAGGTTGTACCTAATAAGCCAATGGTAGCAGTATTTGATACTGCATTTCATCAAACAATTTCAAAAGAAAAGTATATATATCCAATTCCTTATGAATATTATGAAAAATATCATGTAAGAAAATATGGATTTCATGGAACATCACATCAATATGTTGCAAATAGAGTTGCAGAAATATTAGGAAAAGACATAAAAGAATTAAAAATAGTAAATTGTCACTTAGGTCAAGGAGCAAGTATATGTGCAATAAAAAATGGAGAATCAGTTGAAACAAGTATGGGATTAACACCACTTGGAGGAATTCCAATGGGAACACGTTCAGGAGATTTAGATCCATCTGTTGTAACATATTTAATGAAAAAAGAAGAATTAGATGCAGATGATGTTGAAGAAGTATTAAATAGAGAATCTGGAGTATATGGAATATCAATGGTATCTGTAGATTTTAGAGATATAGAAGCAGAAGCACTAGCTGGTGGAAAACATGCAAAACTTGCATTAGATGCATATCATTATTCAATTGCAGGATATATAGCAAAATGTGCAGTTGCAATGGGTGGAATAGATGTTTTAACATTCACGGCAGGTGTTGGTGAAAAATCACCTTATTCTAGAAGTGAAATTTGTAAACAATTAGGAATATTTGGAGTAGAAATATCAGGAAAAGCTAATTTAGTAAAAGGAGAAGAAGCAGAAATATCTTCACCAAATTCAAAAGTAAAAGTTTTTGTTATTCCAACAAATGAGGAATTAATGATTGCTCAAGAAACAGCAAAATTAGTGAAATAAGGTTTATAGGCAAAACCATAATAAAAACCTAAATATAAAATATAAAAAGGAAAAATAAAAATGAAAATATTAGTATTAAATTGTGGTAGTTCATCACTAAAATATCAATTAATAAATATGGAAACAGAAGAAGTTTTAGCTTCAGGAAAATATGAAAGAATAGGAGAAGATGAAGCTTTTATAACACATAAAGTAAATGGACAAAAAATAGAAATCAAACATCCTGCCAAAACACATGAAGAGGCTGTTGATTTTACATTAAAACAATTAATAAATCCAGAATATAAAGTAATAGATAGCTTAGATGAAATATCAGCAATAGGACATAGATTAGTACATGGTGGAGAAAAAATTAATAAATCTGTAATTATAACAGATGAAGTTGTAGAAGTATTAAAAGAATGTATAGACTTAGCACCATTACACAATCCAGCAGGAATAATAGGAATTGAAGCATGTAAAAAAGTAATGCCAGGAAAACCAATGGTAGGTGTATTTGATACAGCATTCCATCAAACAATGCCAAAAGAAAGATATATTTATCCAATTCCATATGAATATTACAAAAAATATGGAATAAGAAAATATGGATTCCATGGAACATCACATATGTATGTATCACAAAGATTAGCTGAAATTGTTGGAAAAGATATAAGTGAATTAAAAATAGTTACATGCCATTTAGGTCAAGGATCAAGTATATGTGCAGTAGAAGGTGGAAAATCAGTTGATACAAGTATGGGATTAACACCACTTGCAGGAATTCCAATGGTAACGCGTTCAGGAGATCTAGATCCATCTGTAGTAACATTTTTAATGAAAAAAGAAGGATGGACAGCAGAAGAAGCAGAAAATATGTTAAATAAAAAATCAGGAGTTCAAGGAATATCAGGATTAGCACCAGACTTTAGAGAAATTGAAGCAGCATCTTATGGTGATAATGAAAGAGCTGAAATTGCAATTGAAAAATTCAAATATGAAATTGCATCATATATAGCAAAATATGCAGTAGCAATGAATGGAGTAGATTATATAGTATTTACAGGTGGTGTTGGAGAAAACCAAATAAATATAAGAAGAGGAATTTGCGAAAAACTTGAATTTATGGGAGTAAAAATAGATGTTGAAGCAAATAATGTAAGAGGAGAAGAAAAAGAAATATCTGCTCCAGATTCAAAAGTAAAAGTTTATTTAGTTCCAACAAACGAAGAACTTATGATAGCAAAAGAAACAGCAAGATTAATAAAATAATTTTGAAATAGAAGAGGTACAAATGGAAGAAACACAAAAAATACAAGATAAAAAAACAAATGCAAAACTATTTCCAATATATAAAATGTTCTCTTGGGATTTGCTATTTTACTATTCAATAATATACTTATTCTTGACACAAGCAAAAAACTTTTCTGCATCAGAAGTATTATTAGCAGAATCATTTTTTACAGCATCATGTTTATTTTTACAGATTCCAATAGGTTTATTGGTAGATAAATTCGGTAAAAAAAATAGTTTAATTTTTGCTAATATATGTATGTGTGTATTTATTACTATTTTATTATTTATAAATAATTATAAAATGTTATTATTAGCTAATTTTATTGATGCAATAGGTTATGTTATAAAGGGTGTTTGTGAAACAAACATTCTTTATGACTCACTTCCAAAAGGTGAAAAAAGAGGAACATTATATTCTAGTATAGATGGTGTTGGAGCAGCAAGATATTATGTAATTGATGCAATAACATCAATTATAGCAGGTATCACATTTGCGATTGATCCATATATACCAGTAGTTTTATGCTTAATAGTTAATATTATTGCATTAATATTATCAACAAGATTCAAACACATTCAAAGTCAAAGAGAAGAATATTCAAAAGAAACTGCAAGACAATATTTCAAAGAATTAAGAGAAGCAATTAAATTTACATTTAATTCAAAAAGGATGTTGTGTTTAATGTTATTTTTTGGACTAATGTCAGGTTTAACATATAATTTATCAACATATAGAAGTAATATTTTAAATAGCATAAATATACCAGCACAATATTTTGGAGTAATCTTTGCAATTATTCAAATAATGGCCGGGATATGTTCTAAAGGACAGGGCTGGTTACATAAAAGATTTAAAAATAATACATTATCAGTCTTAGGAATTCCATATGTTGCATCATGTTTTATTATTGGATGTTTAGTGGATAGTTTTGGAGAAAGTGTATCAAATATTGTAGTAATACTATTTATACTTCAAGGAGCTATAAAAGGAGCATATAATGTTTTAATTTATAGATATTTAAATAATTTCACAAATAGAAAAATAAGAGTAAAACTTGCAACAATAAGAAATATGTTTTTTAATATGATATCAATTTTAATAAGTTTATTAGGCTCATTCTTATTAAAAGTAACAACATCTGGAAACACATTTTTAATTGTTGGAGGTATATGTACTGTATGTATGGTACTTTTATTAGATTATATGAGAGGAAAAGTTGGTTTAAAACCAGAGAAATACAATAAAGAAGACTTGAAATATAGTTCATTAAACGAAGGAGGAAATTTAAAATGATAAGAAAAGTTGCTATATTAGCAAATGGTGGAGATGTATCAGGATTTAATGCAGTTATAAGAGCAATTGTAAAAACTGCTGAAAACAATGGTATAGATTGTTATGGATTTATAGATGGATATAATGGTTTATTAAAAAATAATTATGAAAAATTAAGTACAGCAAATGATGAACATGCATCAGGAATATTACAAAAAGGTGGTTCAATAATTGGATCATCAACAAATGCAAATGTATTTCATTACAAAGTTGAAGAAAACGGAGAAACTGTTTATAAAGATTTATCAGATGTATGTGTAGAAAATATCAAAAAAGATGGATTTGATTGTTTATTTACACTTGGAGGAGATGGAACACAAAAATCAGCAAGAGATTTTTCTACAAAAGGAATAAATGTAATTGGAGTTCCAAAAACAATAGATAATGATGTTGCTTGTACTGAAATAACATTTGGATATAATACGGCAGTTTCAGTTGCTGCAGAGGCATTAGATAGACTTCATACAACAGGTGAAACACATCATAGAATAATGGTATTAGAAGTTATGGGAAGATATGCTGGTTGGATAGCATTAGAATCAGCAATTGCTGGTGGTGCAGATGTTGCATTAATACCAGAAATTCCATATGATATAAACAAAGCAGTTGAAAAAATAAATGAAAGAAGAGAAGAAGGAAAGAATTTTAGTATTGTTGTTGTTGCAGAAGGTGCAATACCACAAGGTGGAACAATAACAGTTCAAAATGTAAGAAATAATGGTGCAGGAGTTGATAACAATAAATTAGGTGGTGTTGGACAAGTTGTTGCAAAACAATTAGAAGAATTAACAGGTTTAGAAGCAAGAACAACAACATTAGGATATGTACAAAGAGGTGGTACTCCAACAGCATTTGATAGAGTTCTTTCAACAAAATATGGTGCAAAAGCAATGGAACTTGCTCTTGAAGGAAAATTTGGTGTATTAACAGTTATAAAAAATGGAAAATTGGATTCTGTTTCATTAGAAGATGTAGTTGGAAATAATACAAAAATTGGTGCAGTTTCTGGTAATACTGCAGAAAGTAATATTAGAAAAGTTACTATGGATCATGATTTGGTTAAAACTGCAAGAGATATTGGAATTTGCTTGGGAGATTAAAATTTATGTATTTTTTCATTTCTTATAGAGCCAAAATAAAATGGTAAGATTTAAACGTCTTACTATTTTTTTATCCCAAAACACTTCAAAAAAAATAATCAATATGCTAAAATAAAAGAAGTAAAAAGTCGAGAAATCGAAAGAGAAAATGAGAGGAAAACACTATGGAAGAAATGTTTGATATAGAAAAATTTAATGTAATAAGTGATGAAGAAAATTACTACTTTTTTAGGTCATTAGAGCCAGGAGACATAAAAGACCTAGAAGAAGGAAACATAAAAGATGAGAACGGAAATTATATAAGATTACGTACAGATAGAGAAAGATGGGAAGGAACACATAGTTTAACACCAAGATGGAATTCAGAAAGTCAAGTAACATTAGAAGAAATGTATAACCACATAAAAACACCATATAGTTTAGAAACAAATTGTATATCATTATCAAGCAATGCCAATGTAGCAAGAACATATGGAGAAACATTTAGTGATAAATATGTAATGATAAAAGTTCCAAAGAAAGAAATGGGACAAAGAGTATATAATGCAGGTCAATATATGTTAGCAGAAATAGATAAAAAAGTACAAGAAAGAATAGCCCAAGGAGATATCCCAGAAGAAGTATTAGAAGATTTTGAAAGAATAGATGCTGTGGCAGAATCAAAAGAATTAAAAGAGATACTAAAAGTAAAATATACTGCTCCAGATGGAATAGATACAAGTAAATCTGGAATGAAAAAAGGAATAATATATAAAGCACCATTAGCTAGAGTAAGTAGTTTCCAAGCATTAGATGATGAGCAAACATTAGAAAAAAATAAAATAGTAGCAAAATTAACAATATTAGAACAAAAAGGATTAATGGGACCAGTAGTACCAAGAATAAAAACGAATAGTGAATTAATAAAAACACTAGGAAGTGCATTTGCATCTGGAGAACAGATATATTATGGAGATATAGAAGGAAGCAGAGTAACAGATATATCAAAAGAATTTTTAGATATGTTTGCATTAATACAACAATCAGAAAATCAAGATAAAGAAGTAGTAAATGAGTTAAAAACAGAATTGGTAAAATACATAATAAATGGTGGAAAAATAGAAATACCAGAAGGAAGCACATTAAGAAATGATGGAACACCAAAAGACGATATATCAATAGAAGAAATGTATCAAATAACAGAAGGAAAAGTAGAATATGGACAAGCAAGTTCTATTGTAAAAAATATGTATTATTTATCAAAAGGACAAGCAAATGCTAGAATATTAGCAGGAATGCTAAGAAAAATAACAGGAAACAATCCTAAATATGAAGAAATTATAAAGTACATTGAAAATAATGGATTTGAAATTGAACCAAAAATAACTGCAAGAAAAAGTAACAAAGGATATAGAATAAGCGAATCTGTAAATTTAGACTTAAAACCAAACGAAATAGGATTAGTAGACTCAATAAGAAATTTAACAGATGAAGAACAAATGCAAATAATACAAGATAGAGGTCTATCAAATGTAAGGGACATAATGAATACAAGTTTTGCGCAAAT